>Ga0070741_10000711_pt1 | contig 113337 bp, 94 predicted proteins | sample Coa_R1_4_FD_66440 | JGI IMG/M metagenome (GOLD analysis project Ga0070741, IMG submission 66440) | Surface soil microbial communities from Centralia Pennsylvania, which are recovering from an underground coalmine fire - Coalmine... | ecosystem: Environmental > Terrestrial > Soil > Unclassified... | reverse complement strand
ACGATGAAGGGAGCGATGATCGCGCCCCAGGCCTGCGTCGAGTAGGCGAGCCCGCTTTGCTCCCCGGTGGCGTGCAGGTTGAGGGCGAGGAAGCTCCCCATGGTGACGAACCACCCGCCCCACGTGAAGAACTCCATGAACATCATCACGTACAACCGCAGCTTCATGGAGTTCGTCAGCACGTGATGGCGCCTCAGTCGAAACGCGTGAGCCCAACGCCCCGCCGCGGGCATCGGGCCGTCGCCTGCAGTCGCAGAGCTCGCAGGTTATTGCAATTAAATTTCGCTGTCAAAAACACTGGAATATTTATTTCGTCGCGGCGCGCACCGGCCAACCTCACGAGGGCGAGGGGATTTTCCGCCAGACACCGCCTGCGGCGTGACTCGCGAGCATGGCTTCGACCAGGAGGTCGCTGCGATATCCATCGGCGAACGTCGCGAGCGCGGCCGGCCGCGCCCCAGGTCCTGCCCCTGCGCGTATCCATTGGTACGCATCGGCAATCACGTTGCGGAAGGCGTCTGCCCAGGCTTCCTGGTGACCCGCCGGCAGATGGGCGTAGCGTGCAGCCTGCGCGCAGAGGATGGAAGGGTCCTTGCCGAGTACGCTGCTCGGCTGACCGAATCGGCCGATCCAGAGCTCGTTCTGCCGCTCCTGCAGCCAGCGTACCGAAGCCTGGCGCCCACAGACTTCGAGCTGCAGATCGTTCTTGTGGCCGGGAAGCACCTGGCCGATGGCGACACAGCCCTTCGCGCCGCCGCGAAACCGCAGCAGCACGGTGGCGAGATCCTCGCTCTTTATCTTGACGCGGCGGCGCCCGCGAGTGGTGGTGCGCGAGAACGTACCGCCCGCGGCCCGGGAAACTTCCCGCTGCGCGACCACCGTGCCGAGATCGGCCAGCACCGCCTCGATCCTGAGCCCGGTCACGTGCTCCGCGAGATCGCACCAGTGCGAGCCGATGTCGCGCAGCGCGGAGCTGGCGCCCCCGCGGGCAGGGTCGAGCCGCCAGGAATACACCCGCTCATCGGCGAGCCAGTCCTGAAGGTACTGCCCGTGCACGTAGCAAAGCGCGCCCAGCTCGCCGCGGCTCACCATGGACCGAGCCTCCTGCACGAGCGGATTGCCACGATAGTTGAATGTCACCACGTGGGCGACGCCCGCGCGGCGTGCGGCCTGCCAGAGGGTCCGGCTGTGCTCGGCGCTGTCCGAGAGCGGCTTGTCGGAGATGACGTGTTTGCGCGCGGCGAGCGCTGCGAGCGAGACCTCGAGGTGCAGATGATTCGGTGTAGTGTTGTGAACGACATCGATGTCCGGATCGGCGATGAGCTCGCGGTAATCGCCGTACGAGCGCTCCACGCACCATTCTGCGGCCCGCCGGCGCGCCGCCTCACTGCTCGAGCCGGCGAGGGCCAGCACCTCTACATCCCCCAGGCGGCGTACCGCCTCGATGTGCTGGGCGGCGATGAACCCCGGACCGATGAGCCCCATCTTCAGCCGTTTCACTGCAAGCCCTCATGATGCGCGTCACCGGATTGTAGTCGATCGGCAACAATCGCGGGCCAGAATGCCCGCCGGCCACATTGCCGGCGGCCGGCTGCGGCCCCAATCCAAAATGTTTATTCCAATCATCTTGACAGCGAAATTTTCATTACAGTATGCTTTCCGTATATCACTTGGGGGAGTGCGTGCCGATGAGAACCAACAGAGTGTCCGGCAGGAGCGCCCGCAGTGGGCGGCGGTCCGGCATCCTCACCGACAATTTGCTTGCCGCTTCCCGCTTCAGGGGAGCACGGGCGGGTAGCGTGGCTGCCGTCGTCGCAGGCATCCTCGGCGGCGCCGGGCTCGCGGCGACGCCGGCGCACGCGCAGACCACGGCGGCTGCCCAAGCCACGCTGGCCGCCCCTCCGACCGGCGGCTCGGCGCAGACCTCGCAGAATCTGCAGGAAGTGGTGGTGACCGCCACCGCGATGCAGGTGCGCAAGCTCGATGCCAGCTACAACGTGGTGTCGGCCGACAACGAGCTGATCAAGGAATCGAACCCCATCAGCGCCGCCGACATCCTCAAGATCGCCCCCGGCATCTGGCCGGAGTCTTCCGGCGGCCAGACCGGCGCGAATATCGAGGTGGCGGGCTTCCCGAGCGGCGGCGATTCTCCCTTCTTCACCAACATGATCATGGGCATGCCGCTCTACGGCGCGCCGAACCTCGCCTATATGGACTCGAGCTCGCTCTTCCGCCTCGATGACACCGTCGAGCGCGTCGAGGTGGTCCAGGGCGGCCCGGGCGTGTTGTTCGGACCCGGACAGATCGGTGGTACGGCGAACTACATCCTCAAGACCGGTGATACCTCACCGGGCGGCAAGGTCAGTGTCACCTACGGCACCGAGCATATGTGGCGGACGGACGTCTACCAGGGGTTCAAGGTCGCCGACGGGTGGTATGGCAGCGTTGGCGGCTTCTACCGCGTTTCGGACGGAGTGCGCGATCCGCAGTTCCCGTCCGATGACGGCGGCCAGTTCACGGCCACTCTGAAGCACGACCTCGAGGGGGGCTCGGTGACCTTCTGGGCCCGGGTGCTCGATGACAAGAACCAGTTCATCACCCCCATCCCCCTGATCGAGAGCAGCAACGGCTCGATCTCCGGCTACCCTGGATTCAATCCGCTGACTTCCACGTTCTACGGGCACGCCAATCAGATCGTCACCCTCGCGAATCCGTACGGTGGCTTCACCAACGCGAATCTGGCCGATGGCCGCGGCGGCAGGCTCTATTACTTCGGCGCCAATTACGACCAGCACTTCGGCGGCCTGACGCTGCATAACGGGTTTCTCATCGATGGCGGCGGTCTCGACACCAACGGCTGGTTCTCGGGCAACAACCCGCGGCCGCTCAGCATGTATCTCTACGGCTGCAACACCACGGAGCCTGCCGGCTGGTGCAACGGCACCACGCCGGTCGACAAGAACAACCTGAACGGTGGCACGGGCTACCCCTTGAGCCAGGACATTCAGGCGGTGTACGCCGGCAGCGGGCAGGCCGTTCCTCTGTCCACCAACGTGATCCAGCAGAGCTACCACCTCATCGAGAAATCGCTGCAGAGCGTCACGGATGAGTTCCGGGCGAGCCAGACGCTGTTCCCCGGCGATACGCTCACCGGCGGTGTGTATCTGGCGTTCTACACCGACAATGACACCTGGTTCTCCGACTCGGCGATCATGACTGCCACGCCGGCGGCGACGCTGATCAACCTGAGCTTCGTGCAGAATGGCAGCATCTACCATCTCACGAGCCCGCAGGGTTTCGTCAACGACAACAGCACTTACAACACGCCGGTCCGGCATGGTGATGGGCGCAACGTGGCGCCGTATCTGTCGAACACCTGGCAGAGCGGGCCCTGGCTCGCCGACTTCGGGGCGCGCCTCGAGCACATCGACCTGCGCCAGCGCACCTGTAACACGACCAATCAGGCCCTGGGCGATCCGACTCTCGACCTATGGGACAACAAGGTCCCGGTCTGCAACGGCACCTGGGATTACGAGCACTACGTCCATTCGATGCCGGCGTATACCGCCGGCCTGAACTACGAGTTCTCGAAGAACGCGAGCGCCTACGTCCGCCTCAATACCGGCAATCATTTCGCGAACTTTGACGACATCGCCTACCAGGCTCACAACGCGCCCTTCGTATATCCGCCGGTGGAGACCGTGCGCAACTACGAGCTGGGCTTCAAGCTCCAGTCGTCCTTCGCGTTCGTCGACGTCAGCGCCTATCACCGCACGTTCGATGGCATACGCTACCAGGCGAGCACCCCGGAGGGCGTGGCGATACCCGGTGAATACGGCGCCTACGGCGCGACCGCCAACGGTGTGGATGTGGATGGCTACATCACGCTCTTCCAGGGTCTGACGGTGCGTGTGGTCGGCGACTACATGGCGGGCCACTACCAGAAGAACTACTCCTGCCTCAAGTACACGGACCTCTTCGGCAACCCGCAGTGCGCTTCCATCAACGGTGCGCCGCTGCAGCGCCAACCGAAGTTCCAGATCAGGGTGACGCCGAGCTACACGCTGCCGACCCCCTGGGGCGATGCGAGCGCCTGGCTCACCTTCGAGCACGCTGGCCAGCGCTATAGCGACATAGCCGGCCTGCAGCCTCTCGGCGTCTACAACATGCTGAGCGCGGGCCTGCTGACCGACATCGGGGACCACTGGCAGCTGCGCGTGCAGGGCACCAACCTGACGAACGAGATCGCGCTGACGGAAGGAAATGCGCGCATCTTCGGGGGTGCGGTGGGCGTCGGCAACGTGGTGCTTGCCCGTCCGTACGAAGGCCGAGAGGTCAACTTCACCGGGTCCTATCAGTTCTGACCGGACCGCTCTCGCGAGACCCTCCTGACGGTTCCCCCTGACGGGGAGGGCTCGCGATGGCGCCGCGGCGATGCCTCAGATCGTCGCGGCGCCCGTTTCTCGGGCCTCAGCGCCCCTCGGAATAGCGCCCCTGCAGCAGTTCCTCGATCGCCTCGAGCGAGCGGCCCCCTGTTTCCGGTACGTAGCGGAACGAGAACGCCACCGCGAGGATCCCCACCACCACGAAGCCGAAGAAGGTGGAGGAAACGCCGAACGCCGCCACGAGCTGCGGGAAGGAGAAGGCGACCACGAAGTTGGCGCCCCAGAGCACCAATGTTGCCGCCCCCATTCCGAGGCCTCGTACCTTGAGCGGGAAGATCTCCGAGAGCAGCAGCCACGTCACCGGAGAGACGAAGCCCTGTTGGAAGCAGAGGAAGAGCGACATGGCGCCGAGCACCAGGTACGCGAGCGAGGGTGAGGGATGGAAGAGGAGCGAGACGATGCCGAGCAGCAGGAGGGAAGAGGTCGTGCCGATCAGGCCGATCACCAGCATCGGCCGTCTACCGATGCGGCCGACGAGGGCGATGCCGATGAACGTCGCGAGGACGGATACGACGCCGTTCAAGACGTTGGCGACGAGGGCGCCCTGAATGCCGAGCCCGGACCGCGACAGGATCTGGGTGCCGTAGTACATGATGGAATTGACGCCGGTCACCTGCTGCACGATGCCGATTCCGATGCCTACGAGCAGTACCGCACGGACCCACGGAATGCGCAGCGCCGACCAGCCGCGTATGTCGGAGGCTGCCTCCGTGGCGGCGAGCTCGGCGATCGCCCGCGCCTCGGCCGCCGCCGCACCCGGCGGGCGCAGTCGGCCGAGCACCGCCGCCGCCTCCGCGGGGCGGGCCCGCGCGATCAGCCAGCGCGGGCTCTCCGGCAGGAAGACGGACCCGAAGCCGAGCACGATGCCCGGCAGCGCGGCCACACCCAACATCCAGCGCCAGACGGTGTGCGACTCACCCCACGTGTGCGCGATCAGGGCGTTGATCGCGAAGGCGAGCAGCTGACCGGACACGATCATCAGCTCGTTCTGCGTCACCAGCCGGCCGCGAATCTCGGGCGGCGCGAGCTCGGCGAGGTAGGTCGGCACCACCACCGATGCGCCGCCGACCGCGAGCCCGAGCAGGAAGCGGAATGCCGCGAGAGCCGAACGGTCGGGTGCAAGCGCGCAGGCGATTGCGCCCGCAACGAAGGTGCCGGCGAGCAGCCACAGGGTACGCCGGCGGCCGATGCGGTCCGCGAGCCGGCCGGCGAGGAGCGACCCCAGCGCTGCACCCAAAAGCAGCGCCGCCGTGATCAGGCCCTCGTCGGCGGGAGTAAGCTCGAGGTCGCGCCCCATGTAAAGGAGCGCGCCGTTCACCACGCCGGTATCGTAGCCGAAGAGCAGGCCGCCGATGGTCGCGATCAGACTGATGAGGATCAGCCGCCGCCGCAGTCCGCGCCCGATCGGTGTCGGGAGGGTCGGCGATCCGCCTTGTAACTCGAGAGCACCGCGGGACATGGCTGTTACCTCCCGGCGTCCGATGGTATGATTATTTTAACTTCTGTCAACGTGAAAAAAATGAAGCAACCGTCGCCCTCGCGGCCGACAGGCGCCCCCGGGGTCGGCTTTCCATGAGCCGGGCGCCGCAGCAGATCACAGCGCCAACAACGGCCGCTGAGCTGCGCGAGGCCATCCGCGCGCGTTACGACTCGCTGAGCGGGCGGCTGCGGCAGTTCGCCCACTATGTTCTCGATGCACCGAACGATGTCGCGCTGGAGACACTCGCCGTGATTGCCGAGCGCAGCGGGGTGCAGCCTTCGGCCATCGTTCGCTTCGCCAAGCAGTTCGGCTTCGATGGCGCGACACCCATGCAGCGGGTCTTTCGCGCCGACCTGGTCGCGGCCAACCCGGTCGCCGCCTATGGCGAGCGCGTGCGGCGGACTCTCGATCGGCTCGAGAACCGGTCCGACGATCCTGCGAGCCTGCTGCGCGAGTTTGCCGAGGGCACCGACCTCGCGCTGCGCCAGCTCACTCATACGGTCGGCGCCGCGGAGCTCGCGGCGGCGTTCCGGCTGCTGGAGCAGGCAAACACGGTATACGTCGTCGGCGTTCGCCGCGCCTTTCCGGTCGCCGCCTACCTCGCCTACTCCCTGCAGCAGAGCGCGAAGCGCACGGTGTTCATCGATGGTGTCGCGGGCCTCTGGCGCCAGCAGGCTGCCGCCATTGCCTCAGGCGACCTTTTGATTGGCGTCAGTTACCGCCCATACGCGGAGGAGACCGTACAGGTGCTCAGTGCCGCGCACGCACAGAAGGCCGCTGTCCTCGCCATCACGGACAGCGCGGTCAGTCCGATCGCCAAGGAGGCGGATACCGTCCTGCGGGTGCAGGAGGCGGAGATACGCGGCTTCCGCTCGCTGTCTGCCTCCATGTGTCTGGCCCAGACGCTCGTGATCGGCTACGCCTTCCGCAGCACACGCAAGCCGCGCGGTGAGGGCCGCGGCGGCAGCGGCCGTCGCGGACAGACTCGTCAGCGGACATGATCGTGCCTTTTAAGCAGGACAGTCGTCACGCCGTTGCGCTGATAGGTGGCGGCCGCATCGGCAAGATTCACGCAGCCAATGCGGCGTCGCATCCTGCGCTGTCGCTGAAGTATGTAATCGAGCCCAACGCAGAAACCGCTGCAACGCTCGCTTCGCGACATGGCGCAGCCGTTACCGGCTTGGAAAGTGCGCTCGCCGATGCCGCTGTCGCCGGTGTCATCGTCGCCAGCCCTACGGATCAGCATCTTTCGCATTGCCTGCAGGCGGCCGCCGCGGGCAAGGCCATCTTCTGCGAGAAGCCGGTCGATCTCAGCGCAGAGCGCGCACGGTCGGCGGCCGGGGCACTCGCCGAGGCGCGCCTGTTCCTCGGATTCAACCGCCGGTTCGATCCCAGCTTCCGCGCCCTGCGCCAGAAACTGCAGGCAGGCGCCATCGGCAATCTCGAGACGCTGCACATCATCAGCCACGACCCCGCGCCGCCGCCGGTGAGCTACGTCAAGGTGAGCGGCGGCCTCTTCAAGGACATGACCATCCACGACTTCGACGTCGCCCGCTGGCTGCTCGCGGAGCCGGTCGTCGAGGTCTATGCGATGGCCGCCTGCCTGGTGGATCCGGCGATCGGCGCCGCGGATGACGTCGACACCGCCAAGGTGCTGTTGCGCACGGCCTCGGGGCGGATGGCGGTGATCAGCAATACCCGGCGCAGCGGCTATGGCTACGACCAGCGCATCGAGGCCTTCGGCTCGGCTGGGGCAGTGCGCGTCGACAACCTGACGGCCACCACGGTTGCAGTCTGGGGTGAGGACGGCGCCCGGCGGGCGCCGTTCCAGAATTTCTTTCTCGAGCGTTACGCCGAAGCCTACCGGTTGGAGATGGACCACTTTGCTGCGGTGCTGCGCGGAGAGGAACCATCGGTCGGCTTCGCCGACGGAGTGCGGGCTCTGGAGCTGGCGGAGGCGGCGGGGCGCTCGCACGCCACGGGTCGCCCGGTGGCGCTCAGCGGCGGCGCTTGATCCAGGCGTGGGCTGGATCGTCGCGGACGATCCAGCGCCGCACCGGCCCGGCCATCACGTTGAGATAATAGAGATCGTAGCCGTGCGGCGCGCCCACGGGATGGTACCCGCGCGGCACCAGCACGACATCTCCGTCCTCCACACAGACCGTCTCATCGATGCTGCGGTCATCGGTGTAGACGCGCTGGAACGCGAAGCCTTGCGGCGGGTTGAGACGGTGGTAGTACGTCTCCTCGAGTTGAGTCTCCGCCGGAGGCATATCGGTGTCGTGCTTGTGCGGCGGGTAGCTCGACCAGTGTCCTCCCGGGGTGATGACCTCCACGACGAGCAGCCGCTCGGCCGGCTCGGTCTCCGGCAACACGTTGCGTACGAAGCGCCGGTTGCTTCCCTCGCCGCGGATCTCCTGCGGCATGCGCTCGCCGGGGATGATCCGCGGCTCGCCTGCAGCGGTGCCCGGCGCGCTGCACAGCGCGACCTCGCAATCGCTCCCAGCCTGAATGTGGATGGCCGTGCCGGCCGGCGCATACACTGCGCCCGGCGGGGCATCCTCGAACACCGTCTTGCGGCCGCCGAGGGCCGGGAAGGCTCGATCTGCGGTCCGCACGTCCGCGGTCCCAGTCAGGATGAGGATGCACGTCTCCGTGCCGGGGGAAGTCAGGCTCACCTTTTGTCCCGCCGTGAGGCGCCGCACTTCGAGCCCGACATATTTCCAGCCCGCGCTTGCGGGCGTAATGCTGAGTACCCGGCCTTCCGCATCCGCCGCAGTTGAGCGCACGCGCAGGCTCATCGGTCTGCTCCCGAGGCCTGCGCCGCCGAGCCGATGACTCTTTGCACCGTCTGTAACCCGATCCGGCTGTAGGCGCGAGGATCGGCGAGCGCGGGGTCCTGCTCTGCCTCCACCACGACCCAGCCGTCGTAACCGATGTCGATGAGCGCCTGGGCGACACGGCGGAAGTCGAGATCACCATCACCCGGCGCGGTGAACATTCCGGCCAACACCCCGTCGAGGAAGCTCCCGTCCCGCTGTGTGATCTCGTCGAATACCCGCCGCCGCACATCCTTCGTGTGCACGTGCGCCACGCGATCAGGGTGGCTGCGGACCAGCCGCTCGGCGTCGATGCCGCCCAGGGCCGCATGGCCGGTATCGATCACGAGGCCCACGGCCGCGTCCGTTTGCGCGATGAGCTGCTCGACGTCCTCCTCCCGCTCGACGACGGTGCCAAGATGGAAGTGATAGGCGAGGCGCAGCCCGCGATCCTCCAGATAGCGCGCGAGCGCGCTCAATCGCTCGGCGAAGGCGGGCCATTGGTGCGCCCGCAGCCGCGGTGCGCTCGAGAGCGGTTGGCGGCGATTGCCGTGAATGGAATTGCTGCATTCGGCGATGATGAACACACTGCTGCCGAGCGCCTCGAGGAGCTGAAGGTGTGGTTGCAGTGCTTCGATCTCCTCCTCGACGGAGCGCACGAGGAGTGCGGCCGACCACCAGCCGCCGATGAGCGCGAGCTCATGGGTGTTGAGCTGGGTGCCGAGGCGCACCGCATCGCGTGAGAACTTGCCGCCGAGCTCGATACCCTCGAATCCCAACGCGCGGGCGTCGCCGAGCACGGTCTCGACCGGCGTATTGCCGCCGAGCTCCGGCAGGTCGTCGTTGATCCAGGCGATGGGGCTCACTCCGAAGCGCACGCTCACTGCCCCTCCCACCGCACCCGGCGGCGTTTTTCGTATTCGGCGCGCGCGGCCTGCACGGACTCGCTCGCTGACACCTCCGGCACGGCCACGTCCCACCAGGCGCCGCCTGCATTCGTCGCGGCCTGCGGGTCGGTGTCGATGACGATCACGTAGGTGCGCGCCGCCGCGCGTGCACGCTCCAGGGCCTCGGACAGCGCACCGAGATGCGGCACCTTTTCGCTCGCCGCGCCGAGCGCGGCGGCATGTGCAGCAAAATCGACCGGCACGGCGCTTCTTTGCCCGGCGTCAGCCAGCAAGTTGTTGAACGGCTCGCCGCCCGTGGCTTTCTGCAGCCGATTGATACAGCCAAAGCCGCGGTTATCGAGCACCACGATCACGAGCTTCATCCCGAGCATGACCGAGGTGGCGATCTCGGAATTCAACATGAGATAGCTGCCGTCGCCCACCATGACGAGGACCTCGCGATCGGGCGCTGCGAGCTTCACGCCGAGGCCGCCGGCGATCTCGTAGCCCATGCACGAGAACCCGTATTCGACGTGATAGCCGCCCGCGCGCGCGGGGCGCCAGAGCTTGTGCAGCTCGCCTGGCAGCCCTCCGGCCGCGCAGACGACCGTGGTCTCGTTGCGGGCCCAGCGGCCCACCGCCCCGATGACCTCCGCATCGGACGGCACGCCCTGAGCTGCCGGCGGCTGCACGGCCCGACTCCAGGCGCTCTCCCAGGTGGCACGCGCGGCCGCGACCGAGTCGCTCCATGCCTGTGGAACGTGATAGCCGGAGAGTGCTTCCCGTAGACGCTCGAGGACCTCGCGGGCATCACCGATGAGCGCAATCGAGCCATGTTTGTGCGCGTCATACGCGTTGACGTTCACCTGCAGAAATCGTGTGCACCTGGGAAAAAGCGTGCGCGAGGCCGTCGTGAAATCCTGCAGCCGGCTACCGATTGCCAGCACGACATCGGCCGTCGATGCGGCGGTGTTCGCGGCGCTCGTGCCCGTCACGCCGATCGCGCCGAGTGACTGCGGATGCTCCCAGGCGAGAGCCCCGCGGCCTGCCTGTGTTTCTCCCACGGGAATGCCGGTCGCGCGCGCGAGCTGACCGAGCGCACCCTCCGCGAGCGAGTAGAGCACACCGCCGCCCGCGATGATGAGCGGTGCGCGCGCGGCCCGGAGGCATTCGGCGGCCTGCCGGAGATCCTCGAACGCCGGCGGCGGGCGGCGGATGGACCAGCGCGCCGGCTCCATCATCCGGGCCGGAAACTCCCAGGCCTCGGTCTGCGTGTCCTGACAGAACGCCAGCGTGACCGGCCCGCAGCCGGCAGGATCGAGCAGAGTCGCCATTGCCCGCGGCAGCGCCTCGACCAACTGCTCGGGACGCTGTATGCGGTCGAAGTAACGCGACACGGGCCGGAAGCAGTCGTTGGCGCTCACCGTGCCGTCCGCGAAGTCCTCCACCTGTTGCAGCACCGGATCGGGGCCGCGTCCGGCGAACACATCGCCCGGCAGGAAGAGCACCGGCAACCGATTGACGTGCGCGACCGCCGCCGCCGTCACCATGTTGAGTGCGCCCGGACCGATCGAGCTGGTACAGAGCATCGCGCGCCGCCGACGTGAAGCCTTCGCGAAGGCGATCGCCGCATGCGCCATGGCCTGCTCGTTGTGCGCGCGCAAGGTCGGCAGCATCGCCCGTGCACCGTGCAGTGCCTCGCCGAGCCCCGCGACATTGCCGTGCCCGAATATGGCCCACGCCCCCGCGAAGTAGCGCACCGGCGAGTCCCCGTCGTCGATGAGCTGGTTGGCCAGATACCGCACCGCGGCCTGTGCGGCGGTGAGGCGGATCCGCGTCACGTGTGTGGCTCCTCGGATTTTATGCCGGCGGGTTCGGCCGTGCCCGCCGCCATGCGGCTACGACGGCCCGCAGGTTGGCGGCGAGCGCAGCCACCGTCTCGGCGTCGCCGATCTCGCCGGCGAGCCGCCACCGGGCAGGCTCGGCAAAGATGGTACGCCCTACCGCGAAGCCACGTACGAGCTCGAAGGGCGCCGCGGCCAGGAAGGCGGCCGCGAGGCTCTCGGCATCGGCGGCCAGGCCCAGGACGAGGACGCCGCGGCACCAGGGGTCGCGCCGCCGGATCGTATCCTCGATCGCGGCCCATGAAGCCGGCTCCTCGCTGGGCTCGAGCTTCCACCAGTCGGGACGGATGCCGAGATCGTATAGCCGCTCGAGTACTCTCGCCGTCGTGTCCTGCCCGATCCTGCCGTACGGTGAGGCGATCACTTCGAGCAGCAGCTCGTGGCGCGTCTCCCGGCAGGCGCTCTCGAGACACAGCAGCCGCTCCTCCTGCTGCTCCCGCAGAGCCTGCGGATCATCGGGGTGATAGCGAACCAGACATTTGACCACGTGATTCTGCGGCCAGCTGCGCAGCGTCGAGCCAACATCCGCCACGCCGTCGAAAGCCAGCGGGCGTGAGCCGCTCTGCTCGATCGGCCGTCCAATCCAGTAGGGACGATCGGCGGCCTGCTCCAGCGCCTGACGTCCGAATCGGCCATCGAGCAGAATGCCGTAGCGCGGATCACCGTGCGCCACGCGGTCGACGGCGTCGAAAGCCAAGGTTTTGAACGCCTCCAGCGCCGGCTCGCCAGCATCCAGTTCGGCGGCCAGCGTCTCCAGAGGACCACGATGATCGATCGCAAGCACGAGCAGCTCCGCCGGCCTTGGCGCTCGCGTCGTGGCGCGGTGTACGTGCTCCAGCTCCCTGGAGTCACGCAGTCGCCGCGGCCATTCCCTTTCGAGAAACGCCGAGAGCTCCGGCCAGGTGGGCATCGCGGGCGCGCAGCCGTGCCGCGAGACGACGATGGCGCCGCAGGCGTTGCCATACTGGCAACAGGTCTCCACGGATGAGCCGCGGAGCCAGCCCCGCAGAAAGCCGCTCATGAACGCATCGCCGGCCCCCAGGATGTTGAAAACCTCGACGGCGAACCCCGGGGCCCTGACGCCCGCCTCGAGCCTGGCACCGACCGGCCCTGGGAATGCCACGCAGCCCGCCGCGCCCAGCTTGCACACCAGCATGGCAGCCGTGCGGGCGCGCACCGCGCGCAGCGCCGCCGGCGTGTCGGTCGATCCCCCGAGGATGTGAAACTCCTCTTCGGTGCCCACGATCAGGTCGCACAGCGGCGCGATCTCCTGCAGCTGCGCCGTGACCGCGGCACTGACGACGAAACGGTTCTCGCCAGCCTCCGGCGCGGTCAACCCCCAGAGCACCGGCCGGTAGTCGATATCAAACACGACGCGCCCGCCGGCCGCGCGGGCCAGCTCCGCGGCCTTGCGGCTTGCCGCGCGCACGCCGGGCTGTGAGAGATGCGTGCCGTTGATCAGCACGGCGGCTGCGCTTGCGATCAGAGATGGATCGACGTCCGCCTCGCAGAGCGCCATGTCCGCGCAGTTCTCCCTATAGAAGAGGAGGGGGAACCGCCGCTCGTCGCGGATGCCGAGAACGGCGAGAGCCGTGAGTCGCCGGGGATCGGTGATGACGCCGCGCACCTCGACGCCGCAGCGGACGAGCTCCTCGCGGATGAAACGGCCGAAATGGTCGTCACCGACCCGGGTGAGGAGCCCGGCGTGCAACCCGAGCCGCGCTGCACCCACGGCCGTGTTCGTGGGGCTGCCCCCCACGTACTTGGCGAAGGACCCCATGTCCTCCAACCGGCCGCCGACCTGCTCGCCATAGAGGTCCACGGAGGACCGTCCGACCGTGATCAGGTCGAGCGAACGGCCGCCGATCGGTTCCGCCATGGCTGGTCTCGGTGCTGCGTCTAGCTCTGCAATTCTTATTCTATTACAGGAACTCGCAGAATTACCATTCCAAGATGGGCGCCTGAACCTGCGGCGCGCTTTGCCGGACTCACTCCTTCAGCGCACTGCGCTGCAGCCTCAGAGCTGCGCGTGGACCCGCAACGCGACGATGGAGACCGGCCCCCGGTCCCGGTTGTATGCAGGATTCCGCGCCCACTGATAGTCGAGCGTCAGGTGCAGCGCCGATGCGGCGGCCAGCTCGTAGTATGTCTCCAGGATGTCTTCGTGTCCGGCGTGGGGCAGCCGCCCATCTCCGACGAGGATTCCGAGTCCGCCGGCCGCCAGATACGCCCGGCGATCTGCCGACAGCGCATTCACGACCGTCGCTGCGCCGACCGTATCCGCCGGACGATGCCAGGAGCCGCCGCGCACCGACACACCGATGGAGGCGGTGCGGTCGATGTCGGTGAACTCGTAGGTCTCGACATTGCCCGCCGCATCGCCGAGACGTGCGAACATCCCAACATCGGAGGTGACCTGTTGCTCGATGTCGAGTGAGACACCGTCGCGCCGGCGATAGTGCCGAACGGGCGCCGGGTCGGGCGCGAGTCCGACGAGCTCCCCGTAGACGATGGCATCCTGCAGCAGCGCCATCCGGCCGCGGCTCTCGAACACGGTCAGTGTCAGCTTACCCGGCTGCCCGAGGAGCTCGTGCCGGTGCTCGGCTTCGAGATCGACCTGGTACTCGTGAAAGGCCGGCTCCAGGCGGGAGCTGTTCGGCATGTCGGAGAGATCGAACACTCCGGCGCGCCAGGTCCACGGGCCCCTGTACCACTCGGTAGCACCGCCGACCGAGTAGCCCCAGGCATCGGCGGCATAGTCGAAAGTGCCCGCATCGATCACGGACCAGTTGAGGAAGTCCGCTCGCGGATCGTGGGCATAGCGATTGACGTCGAAGATGTCACCGACGCTGAGCTTGCCGATCGTGACCACGAGCCTGTCGGCAGACTGCTGCAGCGCGAACTGGTTGGGCCCGGCGTCCGCCTTGATCGTGCTGTCGCCCAGAGCGATCGTCTGCCGGAGGAATGCCCGTTGCAGCCGCAAGTAGGGCGCGTTCCGCCCGACCTTGTAGGCCTCGCCACTCGGGAAGCCGGCAAGTCCGAGGGTATCGTCCAGGCCGAAGCCCTGATCGACTTCCGGGTTGAGCCAGAGTTCCGCGCCGCGCCACAAACGCGCGCCCAAGTACAACGTTACATCTGCGGTCTCGCGGCTCATGCCTGGCGAGAGGCTGTTCGGGCCGGCGTAAGGCGCACGGAAGCCGTCCGTCTGCTGCTCCACGTAGGTTGCCTGCGCGTGGACCGCGAACTGCATCTGCTCACTCTGCGCGCGCGCGCAATTGCACCGCAGACCTGCCAGCAAAAAGGCCGTGGCGATCGCGGCCGTAAAGCGCTGGACTGCGCAGTGCCGGACCGCGTGACCGCCCTTTGCACGGTAACGGACTCCCTCGCCGAATGTCATGCCGCGGCTCTCTGGGCAAGTGGATACGAGATGACGGGGCCGCCGATCGGCGGCCCCGGGGCGCGCACGCCGCTGGCGCGAACCCTACGCTTGCAAGCGAGCCTAGTAAAGAGCGAGCCGAGCTCTAGCGCACCACGATCACGCCGTGCATGTAGGGATGCACCGTGCAGATGTAATGATAGGTCCCCGCATGATGGAACGTGTAGCCGAATCGGCTGCCGCTTTCCAGCGCCGGCGAATTGAATGCCTCGGGGCCGTCCGTGCTCTTGATCGTATGGACATCGTCGTCCTTGTTGGTCCAGGTCACCGTGGCTCCCTGTTTCACCGTCACCGTGCCGGGCTTGAATGAATAGTTGGTGATGGTGACGGCCGGCTTCATTGCGGGCGCCGCCGCTGCCACGACCTTACCGTCGTGTACCAGCGCGGCGCCCCCGGCCGTTGTAACGCAGAGGGCCGCGAGCGCGGAGAGGGTGCGACGTCGTCGGGAAAAAAGCTTCATCTATGGATCCTCATGGAGCAAGAGTCGTATCTGACAGAGATACCCGGTCCGCCACGACTTCGAGCCGCCGAATGCCGAGCAGCGTCTTCAGTCTGTCGGCCGGCACCTTGAGCGGGCCGGGGCCGGGTCCCACCCCGGGTGCCGGCTGCGGGAAGGCGGTCGAATAGGCGGTGTGATAGGTCATGTTGCCCTCGACCTTCTGAATCACCTGATGGATGTGGCCGTTGAGAATGGTCACGGAGCCGAAGCGCCGCAGCGCGGCGAGCGCGGGCGCGGAGTCCTCCGTACCCCAGCCCCACTGCGGGTAGATGGACCACATCGGCATGTGGGTGAAGACCACGATGGGCGTGCTGGCGCTACGGTGCCGCAGGTCCTCGTCGAGCCACTTCAGCTGCTCGGGACCGAACCATCCGAGTCCTGCCGGGGTCAGCTTCACCACGTTGATGAGGCCGACGAAATGCACGCCGTGCGCATCGAAGCTGTACCAGCCACCGCCGTCCTGGCCGCGTCCGAAGCGTTGGAAGAAGAGCTTGCCGCCATCGCCGATGGTGTCGTGCTCGCCGGGCACGTAAAAGACGTCCCGCTTGACGCCTTGCATGATCGCCCCGGCGGTGGCGAACTGGTCGGCCGCAGACAGATGACTCACATCGCCGGTATGGATCACGAAGTCCGGCTTCAGCGCTGCCAGCCTGCCGGCGGCCTCGAGCAGGGTGTCCTGCGCGGACGGATGCGCGCCAGCCTTGAAGCCGATGTGCGAATCGCTGATCTGACCGAAGCTGAACCCGCGGATCTCCCCGGCCTCGGCCCGACTTCCCAGGCGCAGCGACCGCGGCACCCCGCCGGCGAAGGTCCACAGGACGCCGGCACCGCCCCACAGCAGGTGCTTCATGGCCTCGCGGCGGCCTTTCCCATTCGACCCGACAACCTTCTTGCTCATGCTATTTGACTCCGGAATGTGCCGCCTGCGATGCGGTGAGGCTGCTGACTTGGAGGGAGATTCCGGGGATGGGTCGGATATTCCCGGTCGCACCTTTAATATTTTTCCGGGAATAAATCGCTCCCGGCGCAGATCTATAATGGCTGGATGGGCTCGGATGACGTCTTTGCCGCCGTGGCGCTGCCGCACCTCGATGCGGCCTTCAATCTCGCTCGCTGGCTCACCGGCAGCCGTGCAGACGCAGAGGACGTGGTCCAGGAGGCCATGGTGCGTGCACTGACCTATTTCCCCACTTTTCGCGGCGGCAGCAGCCGCGCGTGGATCCTGCAGATCGTGCGCAATACCGCGTACAAGATGCTCGCAGCGCGCCGCGGCTTGCATGGCGGTGGCCATACCAGCCTGGAGGAGGCCGGCGGCATCGAGGACATTCCCGACCTGGCCGACGGACCGGAGAGGGCGCTCATCCTGTCGGATGATCTGACGCGGATCGATGCACTGATCGAGGGGCTGCCGGCGGAGCTGCGCGAGACGCTGATCCTGCGCGAGCTGGAGGATCTCTCGTACCGGGAGATCTCGCAGGTGACGGCGGTACCGATCGGTACGGTCATGTCCCGTCTCTGGCGGGCGCGCCGGATGTTGGCGAAGGCCGCTGAGGAAGGAGAGAAGAAAGGAGACAAGAGATGAGCGCCGAGAATTGCGGCAAGCTCCTGCTCCTCCAGGCCGAGCTCGATGGCGAGCTCGATGCGGCCGCCGCGGCGGCTCTGGCCGAGCACCGCGCGAGCTGTCCGGTCTGCAGGCGCAATGAGTCGGCCATCCTGGCCGCGCGCCAGGCGTTGCGGCGCGCGACCTATCACCGGGCCGATCCTGAATTCCTGCGCTCCCTGGCCGGTCGGATCGGCGGTGAGCGCGGCGCGACTGGCCGGCCCTCGCTACGCCGCCGGGTGTCGCCCCCCTGGCGTCGGCTGGCCACCTTCGGCGCCGGCGCCGCACTCGCGGCGGCAATCATCCTCGCCGTCGTGCCGCTCGGCCGTCAGGATACGATCACGGCACTCGTGGATGATCATGTCAGGGCGCTTCAGCCCGGGCATCTGTTGGACGTCGTCTCGACGAACCAACATACCGTGAAGCCCTGGTTCGACGGCAAGCTCGATTTCGCGCCGCCCGTCAGGAACCTGGCGGCCGAGGGATTTCCGCTGCTGGGAGGCCGGCTCGACTACCTCCACGGCAGGAGCGTGGCGGTCCTCGTTTACTCGCGGGGCAAGCACCTGGTCGAGCTCTTCGTCTGGCCGGCATCCGGCGGCACCAAAGAGCCTGCCAGCGCCGCGCACAAGGGATACAACGTGATCCATTGGACGGCGAATGGCATGTCATTCTCCGCAGTCTCCGATCTCGAAGCGGCAGGGCTGCAGGAGTTCGTCCGGGACTGGCAGCAGGCGTCCTGAGGCCGCCCCTACCGGTACTTTTCCGCCAGGGCCGCCGCCATTTCGGCTCTGCCCGTCGATCGCAGGCGCTCGAGGTAGGCCGGCAACTCTCCGCGCGCGTGATAGGGTCCTCCCTCCAACACCACGTTCTCCAGCGGATCGCGGCCGCGAGCCGCGTTGCGAATCATCGCGGCCTGCCAATGCGATAGCAGCGTCAGGCCGTGCGCCGCCACATCCGCGCGCTCCGCCGCAACGTTCCGCTGCTCAAAGGGATCGCTGTCGAGGTCGAACAGCATGACGTCGTCGAAGAGGTGGTAACCGCCGTGCAGCGTGCTGATGAGCATCCACTGGTCGAAGCGGACACCGCGCTGACAAGTCCACGCGCCCTGAGAGAGGACGAGGTGGTCGCGGCCGACATCGGCCCCCTGCTTCAGGCCCGCGGCGAATGACCGGCCGTCCCAGCTCTCCGGCACCTTCTCTCCCAGCAGCTCGAGCAAAGTCGCGGTGACATCGATCTGGTAGTGCAGGGCTCGGCGGCGCCCGGCTCCGAGTCCGGGCCAGCGCAGGATCAGCGGGACGTGTGTCGTATGCTCGTCCGCGGTCTGGTGATCGCAGTAGATGTTGAGCTCACCCAGGGTCTCGCCGTGATCGGCGGACACCATGACGGCGGTGTCGCTCTCCACGCCCAGCTCGCCGAGGAGCTCGAGCAGCTTCCCTACGCACCGGTCGGCGGCGAGTACGCCGACATCGTAGCCATCGAACATCCTGCGCACCGCCGCCATGTCGACCATCTCCTGCGGCTGCCGCGGGTAGTGTGTGCGGTCGTACTCATTGGGGCTGAAGCCGCGGCCTTCCTGTGCGCTGTGCGGCCCGCAGCCGGCCCAGTGCCTGGCCCGCACCTCTTCCGTCAGCCAGGCGGGCGCAGGAGAGCCCTCGAACGGCTCCCCGTACGAGGCCGCCGCGCGATAGGGCGAATGGGGGTCCCACAGATGCACGTGCAGGAACCAGCCATCCTCTTTGCCGCGCCGGCGCAGCCAGTCAGCAGCCACGGTGTAGACCTCCTCGCCGGTCTCCATTCCGTACTTGCCCACGTTGTGGGCCTCGTCGAAGCCCGCGTGCCAATGGAAGGCGGAATGGCGATGTGCGAAGGAGCTGATCGTCACCGTTCGCAGGCCCGCTTGCTTCAGGCGGTTGGGGAAGGAGTCGAGGTGCAGACGGGAAAAGAAACCTCTCTGCGGCCCGTCGATCGCCGGATCGGCATCGGTGCCGCCATGGTTGACCACGCCGTTGTGAATGCCGAAGCGGCCGGTGAGGAGCGCAGTGCGGCTCGGGAGGCAGGGGACGTCGGAGGCGTAGATGCTCTCGAAAACGAGCGCGCGGGCTGCGATGGCATCGATGTTGGGACTGGTCGCACGGTGATAGCCGTAGCAGCCGAGGTGGTCGGCACGCAGGGTGTCGATGTCGATGTAGAGCAGTCGCATGGGCTTTGACTCCCCTCGATGCTTTCGGCCGGTATCGCCGCGGCGCTCCGGCGGGGCTACGGCGTGATGTTGTCCGCAGTCTGCGGCGCTGCCTGCTCGCTCTCCTGGACGGGCTGGGTGGGCTCGCCGGGTATCACTCGTCCTCCGTGTCGCGTCAGCGCGGCCGCGATCAGGCCCCGCAGTTGCCGCACGAGCGCCGGCTGCTGCGCGGCGAGATCGGTCCGCTCCGCGGGATCGGTGATCACATCATAAAGCTCGTCATGCAGTGCCGGCATGAAAGGGTAGTGCAGCGCGCCCATGTAGTGAATGAGCTTCCAGCGGCCCTCGATGACGGCGACCGAGCCCGTCTTCAGCGCGCCGAAGCGCGGGTTCTGCTCGAAGTTCATGCTGAAGATCGCACGCTCATCCGCCGGCGCGCCGCCCTGTGCACCGTCGCAGGCGCCGAGGAGCGACTGTCCTTCCCAATCCCGCGGTTCGGGCAGGCCGGCCAATGCCGCCAGGGTCGGGGCGATGTCGGCCTGCTGCACGGGTTGTCCGCACCGCCTACCGGTGCTCTCACCGGGCCGCTTGATGATGAGCGGCACGTGGATGATTTCGTTGTACAGTCCGGGTCCGGTATGAGCGCCATAACCATGAGCGAAACTCTCGCCGTGATCCGCGGTGACGACGATGGCGGTGTTGGGTCCCAGGGCTTGCAGCGCCGCCTGCAGGAAGGCGCCCGCGTATGAGTCGGCGTACGCCACGGCCTCATCGTACCGTGCCTCGAGCACCTTCGACTGGGATGGCTCGAGGCGCGATTGGATCCAGCCCCAGTTCGGCTGAGTGCTCGCCGCAGTCCTGTCGTGCCTCGATGCATCGAAACGGCCGAGCCACGGCGGGGGTACGGCGTAGGGGGAATGCGGCGGAAACAGATGCACCCAGAGAAAGATGGGCTTGCTGCGGTCGGTGCTCGCCAGCCAGCGCAGCGCGGGGGCGATCGCCAGAGTCGGGTCGTGCTCCAGGTTTTGTGGCGGTCCATGGAGACGCGCGCTGAGCTCATCTATCTCCTGTAAGGGCGATAACTCGGACGCCGCGCACACATATCGCAGATATGCCGACAGTCCGTCGGCGCAGAGGGTCACGCGGCCGATGCGGTCCGTGCTCGCAAACTGAAAGAACTGTCCGAAGCCCTGTTTGGCTGCACCCGCGATTGCATTCGTCGAGACATAGCCGGTGCGGTAACCCGCCCGCTCCAATGCGGCCGGCAGTGACGTACGCCGCGTATAGGTGAGCGGCCATACGGGCAGTTGCAGCGCCCGATGCGTCCAGGGCAGAGTGCCGGTCAGGATCGTCGCGACTCCGGGAGTCGTGAAGTTGGCATTCGCGTACGCTCGATCGAACGTCACGGCGCCCTGGGCAAATTGTCCGAGCACCGGAGTCGTCGGCCGCGAGTAGCCGTAGAGAGACATGTGTGGTGCCGACAGAGCATCGATCGTGAGCAGCACGATATTGGGACGTGCAGTGCCCGCCGTCGCCGGCAGCGGCGTCGCGGTTGCCATCGCCTGCGCGGGTCCGGCATCCGCGGGTGAGGGCGCTGGCAGCGAAGCGTTGGCGGCGGCGGGGCGACCTTCGATCTTGCCGTGATGCCATCCGAATGCCGGCAGACTGGCAACCGAGAGAAGCCCCACGGCACTGCAGACCGTGGCGATCGGCATCAGCGCTCGCAATGCGGAGCGGCCCTTTTCCGTGGCGGCGACGAGCACTCCGGCCAACACGGCGATGATGAGCGCAGCGTCGGCTGAGAGTGGCAGCGTGCCGTGGAACGTATGCAGCCAGGTACGCAGCGAGCCTATCAGGGTTGCGACGATGATGGCTGCGGTGACCGCCAACAGGAGCGCGCGAGTCGCTGCGGCGACGCGTTCCCCGGCGGGCCGGCGGATCGCCTCGAGCCCTCGCAGCGCCGCGGTGAGGACGATCCAGAAGGGCAGGGCGACGGCGGCCAGAATGATCCACGCCGTCGCATAGAGCGGCAGCAGGTCGATCGCGCGGAAGTCGAAGAGGAACTGCTCGCAGTGACTGGCAAATGTCAGCGGCAGCGCGATCCCGAGGACCGCGAGACACGGCAAGGCGGCGATGCGCCACGCCCGAAGATCATTCGGCATTTCCGCTCGGACGCTCTGTACCTTGTTTTCCCCTGGCACGGTCACCCCGCACGACAGCCACTACTGCGCTCGCCAGCTTCGTGCACGCACGTACGATTGTACGGCGCAGAAATGCGAAGGCGGAGCCTATTGCGATGAGTAGCGGGAAGAGGAACTGGTAGAGGGCGCCTGCCGAGTTCGGATCGATGTATGCGTATGCGGGCCTCAGTGGCATACACGTGAGGAAGGCGATGACGGCAACCGTGCCGATGAGAGTGATGCGCTTCATAGGGGCCTTACGTTGAGCAAGGGCTGTACCCGTCAGGCCTCTGCCTCGCCGAACCGCTGCCGCGCGGCCTGCATCAGACGCTCGAGCTGCAGCACGGACTCGTCATCGGGCATCGCCGCGCGCTCGCCGCGATGGATGGGCACGGATGAGAGGGCTGACTCGATGTCAGTCGCGAGCGTGCGCTCGTCATGTCCCGGCCTGTGGCCCACGAATTGCAGGATTTGCCGCAGGACACGCTCAGGGTCGGTCTGCAGAGCCTCGAAGTCCACCCACAGCAGATCCTCGCGTGTCATCTCCTCGACACATTGCCTCAGTACGCCGGCACACGCCCGCATCGACTCGCGCATGAACCGCTCGAGCATGTCCGCAGGACATTCCCAAAGCGCATAGACACGCATCATCGCGCCCCACATCCTGAGGTTCGATGCGAACACCTCGCCGGGATGGCGGCCGATCCAGACGAATCGCGCTCGTGGAAAGAGCCTGCGCATCGCCGGCATGCGGAACGTGTGTCCCGGCGATTTGAGCAGCAGGCGGCCGCCGCCTGCGGCGATGCCGCGCACGAAGTGTTGCCAGCGATCGACACCGTCTCCGCTCCCCGACCAGCATGCCCGGCCGCAGTCGAGCAGCCGGCGCGGATCGATCAAGCCCCGGTAGATCGAGAGCTCGCCGAGAAGGAGCAAAGCGAACTCGTCCTCCTGCGGCCCCTGCGATGCGATCACGCCCTGATCCATCGGCCGTTTCACGGCGGCCGAGCGCGCCGGGGCTCCGGTGAGAAAGCAGGTGGAGGGATTGAAACACTGCCAGGTCTGCGGGGTCACCCAGCCGCCACAGGCGCTCAGCAGCTCGTGCAGAACCGTAGTGCCCGAGCGCCACAGTCCCACGATGAGCACCGGGTCCGAGGGCAGCTCGCCCCGTGGCATGCGCTCGAGCTGCGTACGCCAGTTGAGCTCGAACCAGTGGGCGTGCCACTGCCGCCGCAGGCTATAGCCAAGCGGTGCACGGTCCGGCTTGCCGCCCTCGCGGGTCCAATCCGCGAGCGCGCGCGCACCGAGCAGAGGCTGAAAGGCGGAGCTTGGCAGAGCAGTCACCCCACGATAACTGCCCGGGCCACCTTTGCGTTCCCCACGCCCGGCACGGTGCCCGGCGCGAGCCTCGCAGGCATGCACACCGGTCGTCGTCGTAAACTCTGCAGGAGCTGACCGCGGATGCGGCCGCGCCGGCCCGGAAACCTTATGAGCAGAACCTCCCGGCTCTTCAAACTCATGGATGCCCTGCGCGGCCGACGCCGTGCGATAACGGCGGCACAGTTGGCCAGCGAGCTCACAGTCTCCACGCGTACGGTCTACCGCGACGTGCAGACTCTCATCGGACTCGGCGCACCCATCGACGGAGGCGCTGGTGTCGGGTATGTACTTCGCGTCGGGTTCTTCCTGCCGCCCCTGATGTTCGACGAGGAGGAGCTCGAGGCGCTCGTGCTCGGCGTCCGCTGGGTGCAGGGGCAGGGTGATCCTGCGCTCGCGCGGGCGGCCGACTCCGCATTGGCCAAGATTGCTACCGCCTCACCGCGGGATCTGCGCGACAGGATCGCCGAGACCGGCCTCTGGGCGCCTCGGTTCGGCCGGCCCGCCCAGCAGGGGGCGGGTCTGCGCATCATCAGGGAGGCGATCCGCCGTGGACGGAAACTGCGGATCCGCTATCTCAGCATCGCCGGCGCGGAGACGGACCGGCTGATCTGGCCGGTGGCGCTGGTGTTCTTCGAGGGTAAGCGCCTGGTGGCGGCATGGTGTGAGCTCAGGCGCGACTTCCGCCACTTCCGGGCGGATCGGATCTCGAGCCTCGAGGTCACCGGCGTACCATTTCCGCGGCCGCCTCGGGAGCTCGCAGGGCTCTGGCGCCAGCAGCTCGGAGTGTGCGCTCGCCCCGGCACCGAGGATCCCGCGGACTGCTGACAGAAACTGTCACGCCCCGCAGGCAGCATAGGCGCTCCGTCACCCGCCGGTCTGCAACGGAGAATCACCATGCGCCTCCATCACCATCCGTTCTCGTTCAACTCGCGCCGTGCGGTGATGGCCGCGCTGCACCTCAGGGCGCCCGTGGAGCTGGTATTCGTCGATCTGCAGAAAGCCGAGCAGCGCCAGCCACAGTTCCTGAAGCTCAATCCCAACCACCGGGTGCCGGTGCTCGAGGATGATGGCTTCGTGCTGTGGGAGTCGCATGCCATCATGCAGTACCTGGCCGACAAGACTCCGCGCCAGACGCTCTACCCGGCGGAGACCCGCGCACGCGCCGACATCAACCGCTGGCTCTTCTGGAGCGCGCAGCATTTCTCTCCGGCCATCGGCATTCTCAACTGGGAGCACGTCATCAAGAGCGTGCTCGCCCTCGGCGCTGCCGATCCTGCCGAAGTCCGCCGCGGCGAGGGGCTGGTACGTGAGTTCGCCGGCATTCTCGATGCGCATCTTGCCAGCTGCGGCTGGATCTGCGGTGAGGCGCTCTCGCTTGCCGACTTCGCCATCGCCGCGCCGCTGAGCACTGCCGTGCCGGCAAAGCTTCCCATCAGCGATCTCACTCATCTACAACGATGGTTCGCGCAGGTGCAGGCGCTGGAGGCATGGAAGAAAACGGAGACTAGCGGAAGGTCGCCGTGAATCCTGCGAATACGTTGAATCCGGGTGCGGGCTCGAAATAGCGGCCGTTGCCGTCATCCACGATGATCGAGCCCGCATAGCGCCGGTCGAGCAGGTTGTTCAGGCGCAGGAACAGGTTGAGACGCGTCGCGCCGAGCTGCGCCGCGTACCCGCCGCTCGCATCGAAGACCGGATAGGCGGCGGCAAACTGCGAATTCGCATCGTTGACCGCGATGGTGCTGATGTACTGGCCGCTGAGGCTCGCCCGCCAGCCGAGTGGCTGGCCCCACTCCAGGCTCGCGTAGCCATCGTTGTGCGGCACTCCGGGCAGCCGGTTGCCTGAGGCAACCGGCTGGTTGGGCGTTGCGCACGGAGTGGAGGCGCAGGTCAGATAGGCATCGACGTAGATCGCATCGACGTACGTGTAGGCGAGCCGGGCATGCCAGGCAGCCGAGAGGCGGTAATCGAGCGAGGCCTCGGCACCGCTGCGCCGGGTCCGCCCGGCGTTCTGATAAGTCGATCGGCCGCCCACGTTCGTCGCGACCACGATCTCGTTGCGGGTTCGCGTGTTGAAAATCGCGAGCTCCGCCGAGAGGTCGCGCTGCAGCCGCATCTTCGCGCCGATCTCGCTGTTGTCGCTGCGTGCCGGCCGCAGCGCGAAGTTGAGTCCGGCGCCGCCATCGGGCCGGTAGGCGAGCTCCGAGCCGAGGGGCGTCTGAAAGCCCTGGCCGTAGGAGGCATAGAGGTGCAGCCACGGCCGGGCGGCGAAGAGCAGGCCGGCAACTGGGGAGGTCGCGCTATAAGTCACTTCGCCACTGTCGTCGCCGTTGGTCGGCGTGATGTAGTGATCCTGCGAGAGGAAGCGCACCTCGCTGTGCCGCACACCGGCCGTCAGGGTCCAGCTCGGCGCGAATTCCCAGCTCGCCTGCGTGTACTCGTCGATGTCCCGCGCGATGTCGTTTTCATTGCGGCGCAGTGTCCCCATGACGCCGAGCGTGGTGCCGACGAAGTTGTTCTCGCCGCGGCGCAGCTCGTTCTGCGTGTCGTAGCTCACCCCCGCGACCCAGGAGAGCGGCCGGCCCGCGAGCGGCCCTTCCCAGGTCCAGCGCGCATCGCCGCCGCCGAAGGTCCGATCGAGGTCGACCACCCCGCCGGCACTCGTGGGCGCTTTCTGCGCCGCGAGCGGTATCGACAGGAACTGCAGCACCGAGCGATGGCCGTAATACCCCATCAGCCGCAGGGACTGCCGGTCGGTCAGCTCGAGCTGCAGGATGAGTCCGCCCTGCTGTTGCTGCAGGCTCTTGCGGGTGTTGAATAGCAGCGCCGCCGGGTCGGTGCCGTGCGGGTTGGCGGCAAACTCCGCGGCGGTGAGTCCCAGCGGATCGTTCGCGTCCGGGCGCGAGAGCACATTGGCGATGAAGGTCAGCTTGGCGCGCGATCCGAGAGTGTAATCGGCCTTGCCGTTGAAGGACTCGTTACGCGCGCTCTCGTGCGGCCGATAGCCTTCGATGAAGAAGTGCGTGAAGTCCACATTGTAGGCGAGCGGCCCCACGGCATCGCTCGCATCGACGCCGGCGCGGAAGGTACCGAAACTTCCGTAGCCGACGCTGGCCCGCACTTCGCCCGGCGAGGCTCCATCGGCCGTGAAGATCTGGATGACGCCGCCGGCGGAATTCCCGTAAAGCGCGGAGAACGGCCCCCGCAGCACCTCCACGCGCTGCGCGGAGTCCAGGTTGAACTGCGATACCTGGCCCTGGCCGTCGGGTCCGGTCTGCGGGATGCCATCCTGGTAGATGCGCACGCCGCGGATGCCGAAGGTCGAGTTCGCGCCGATGCCCCGAATGGAGATCTGCTGATCCTGCGCATAGTTGTTACGGTTGCGAGCCAGCAGACCCGGGACGAAGCCGATGTCGTCGGACAGGTTCACTCCGAGAGCGTCCTCACGCAGCGCTGCCGCCGGTACATCGCTGATGGACGCCGGCACGTTGAACGCCGGTACCTGGACCCGCGTCGCCGTGATCACGATGTCGCCCAGCCCGCCCAGTGGTACGGTCTCGGCGCCCTGTGCCGGGCAAGTCCCGAGCATGGCGGTGGCAAGTATCGCAAGCGTTGCGGCCACGGGCCGCAAAAGGCATTGTTGTTGTGTCATCACAGGCGGCGTTGGCGAGGGGCGCTCAATTATCGCGCGGAAAATGCGCTGGTTCCATCCGGACGGTCGCCGGCGATGAGGCCGTGCCGCCCCGCGCGACACCGTTCACGTCGGGTCTAGAGATTATCGCTAGGCGCCGCTGGCGATAATCTGGAAGGGCTCAGTCAGCTTCCGGGACCACCGCAACTGACTGCGTCTTCCCGCGCCGTAGGAGGCGGACTGCAATCTCGCGTCCTGCGCGTTCGACTGTCAGCAGACGATGCAGCTGGTCGACACCGGTAATGGGTTCGCCGTCGAGCTCGAGCAACAGGTCTCCGCGCTCCAGCCCAGCCCGCTCCGCGGGACCGCCCGCCAGGACCTCCGAGATCATGACCGCTCCTGACTGCGTCCGCTCGAGTGCGCGCAGCACTCGGCGGTCGAGCGCGATGGTCTGGCCGGCGAGCTTCAAACGGCTGCGTCGTACGCGTCCATGGCGCATCAGTTGATACGCAACCTCGACGGCCGTATCGATACCGATGGCGAAGCAGATCCCCTGTGCGCCGCCAGCCATCGCAGTGTTGATGCCAATCACACGTCCGCCCGTGTCTGCGAGTGGACCGCCGGAATTTCCGGGGTTGAGCGGCGCATCCGTCTGAATCACACTCTCGATCAACCGCCCGGATGCCGTACGCAGCGTGCGTCCGAGGGCACTGATGATCCCCGCGGTCACTGTCGCCTGGTATCCCAGGGGATTGCCCACGGCAATCACCAGCTGGCCGACTCGCAGGGCTGCCGAGCTGCCGAAGGTGGCGTGCGGAAATCCGTTGCCATTGAGTCTCAAGACGGCAAGATCGGTCGCGGGGTCGTCGCCCACTCGGACGGCCTCGCAGGTTCGGCCGTCTGACAGCGATACCACTGCGGCGTCCGCGCGCTGCGCGACATGGCTGTTCGTGAGCAGGTAACCGTCGGGCGTATAGATGACCCCCGACCCGGTACCTCGTGCGCGACCGCTCGCCGAGCGCACCTCGACGCCCGCAACGGCTGGCCCGACGTTCTCGATGCTCTGCGAGACCAGCCGAGAGTACGGATCGAGCTCGGCTTCGAGGGTCGCGTCGTGCAGCATGTCAGCGAGGATCGGGGCCTGAGGCGCGTTTTTCACCCGGTCAAACGGCCGGGTCCGGCCCGGCCGTCCGGCCGGTACCGCCGCCGGGTGGCACACCGCACACTCTTCGCTATCCTAAAGCGGAGAGTCCCATGCCTCAGGAACCCAACCTTCTCAGTGCGCTCTCGGACCTGTTGGTGGCGCGATTCGCCGCCGCGCGTGCCAGCGTCGCCGCGGTCAGGCTCTCGGAGCGGGCCTACCTCGGCGCAATCCTATGGCGGCAGGATGTGCTGGTGACCTCGGAGCAGTCGCTTCCGGAGGGGAATGCGCTCGAGGCCATTCTTCCCGATGGGTCACGCATTGCCGGCAAGCTGGCCGGGCGCGACCCTGCGACCAATGTGGCGGTCATCCGCCTCGCCGCATCGGCGGCTGCACCCACTCTCTCGGCATCTGCGCCGCAGATCGGAGCACTCGCGATCGCGGCAGGCTCGGACGGAGGCGGCCGCGCGAGTGCCAGACTCGGCACGGTGAACGCGGTTGGCCCCGAGTGGCACAGCATGCGCGGCGGCCGGATCGATGCCCGGATTCAGCTCGACATGCGATTGGCGGGGAGTGAGGAAGGCGGACCGGTATTCGATGCCGCTGGCGGCTGGCTCGGTATGAGCACATTCGGTCCGCGCGGCCAGATCCTGGTGATTCCCGCAGCGACGATGGAGCGGATCGCCCCTGCCTTGCTCACGGGCGGCCGTGTTCCGCGCGGCTGGCTGGGCGTCGCGTTGCGCCCCGTGGCCGTCCCCGACGAGCTGCGGGAGTCGGCAGGGGAGACCACCGGCCTCATGGTCATGTCACTGAGCCCGGAAGGTCCCGCAGCCAGGGCGGGAATCGTCGCCGGCGACATCATTCTGTCTGTGGATGGCACGTCGGCGCGCCGCCTGCGGAACGTCCTCGCGCATCTCGGCAGCGATAGCGTCGGTAAGACCGCCGCGTTGCGTGTCATTCGCGGCGGCGCCGTCATCGCGGTGGAGGTTACGATATCGGAGCGGCCTGAGGCATGACGGACCCCGCCGCCGGATCGCTGACGCAGAATCTGCGTGTCGCGATCGCAGCCCGCGGCGGAGAGCGGATCGCTGCACTGGCGAAGCTTCTGCACTCGTTGGGCCACGAGGTCGTCGACAGTGAGGAACGCCCGGACGTTGTGCTGGCCGAGCAGCGTCGACCGGAGGGAGGGCGCCATCCGACGGTCGTGCTGGGTGGCGCGGATGCCGAAGCGGACGGGCTTCTACCCGAGGATGCCGGCGCCGCGCAGATCGATGCTGCGCTGCGTGCCGTGGCGCGCGGGCTCATCGTCAGATCCGCGGGTGTGCGCACTTCGGGATTCAGCGCCGTTCAGGAGGCGGAAGCGCGGACACTCCTGACACCGCGCGAGGCGCAGATCCTCGATGCCATTGCCGATGGCCTCACCAACAAGGCGATCGCCCGGCGTCTCGGCATTTCCCTGCACACCGTTAAATTTCACGTCGAGTCGGTATTTCGCAAGCTCGGAGCGCGCACCCGCACCGAGGCGGTCGTCAGGGCCAGCGAGCGCCGCCGCGCGGAGACGATCAACCTCTGAGGACGGCGACCGCCGCCGTTACACTCTTCGCCGTTGACGATGCTCGCGATAGGCCTCGAAGACGGCCCGGTCGAGGTGCTCGGGACGGGCAGTGAGCGCCGCTGGCCCGAAGCCACGCGCCTGGGCCACGAGGCGAGCTGCAGCCGGCCGCCTGATTCCGCAACCGAACAGTGCCTCGGCGATGCCGTGAGGCTGGGCGATGAGGGTTGCGCGCAATCAGCCCGCCTGTGCCGCGAAGATCTTGCGCACCGCCTCCAGGTCGTCCGCCTCTTCCGGCCGCTTATCATCCCGATAACGCTTCACGCGAGCGAGCCGCAACGCCATGCCACCCGGATAGCGGCTGCTTGCCTGCAGATCGCTGAAGGCTATCTCCGCTACGAGCTCGGGTCGCACGTACACCGTCCATTGATCCCGATGCGTCTCGCGCGCGAGCAACTCCTTCGTCTGCCACTCCAGGATTGCATCCGTCAGCCCCTTGAAAGTCTTGCCCAACATCACGTATTTGCCCGATGCCCGATCGAGCGCGCCAAGATGCAGGTTGGACAGCTTTCCCGTGCGCCGGCCGTGCCCCCACTCCGCCGCGAGCACTACCAGATCGAGCGTGTGTGCGCGCTTGATTTTCAGCCAGCTGGCGCCGCGGTTACCCGCCTCGTACGGCGCGTCGAGAGATTTGGCCATGACACCCTCGTGTCCTGCCGCGAGCGCCGCCTCGTAGAAATTTCGGGCCTCCGTCGTGGAAGCGGTGATGATCCGCGGGACGCGTGTGTCGTCCGCAATGGCTGCGGCAAGCGCCTCGGACCGCTCTCGCAGTGGCCGATCGGCGAGGCTGCGGTCATCGACGCGCAGGCAGTCGAAGAAGTAGGCGCGGACGGGCAACTCCGTACGCAGCCTTTCGACCTCGAGCCGGCGGCCGAAGCGGCGCATCGTGACCTGGAATGGGTGTGGCCTTCCCGATGAGTCGTAAGCGATGGCCTCCCCGTCCAGCACCAGCGCTCGTGCCGGCAGGGCGCGCACGGTGGCAACGATCTCCGGCAGCGCAGCGGTTACCTCATTGAGCGTGCGGGTGTAGAGGCGAACCTCCTCGCCGAGCTTGTGGGCCTGTACCCGAGCGCCGTCGAGCTTCCACTCGAGCGCTACTTCGCCGCCACCCAGCTCCTGCAGGGCCACCGCGACCTCCGGCGCTGTCTGTGCGAGCATCGGAGCAACGGGAGAGAAGAGCTCGAGCTGGAACCGGTCGAGCCCCGCCGCACCCTCCGTCACCGCTGTGACCGCGACCGCTCCAAGATTCTTGGCGTACATGGCTGCACGCCGCACCTGGGCGACCGGAATTCGCCAGGCGGCGGCAATCGCATCGACCATAACTCCGGCGAGGGCGCCCTGGCGCAGCTCACCGACGAGGAGTCCAACCAGGAATGCGCGCTCTTCCGCGGTTGCTCTGGAGAAAAGGTCCTGCAGCGCCGCGCCTCTGCGTTCTGCCGACCCGCTGCCCCGGATGGCCGCCAGCCCCGCAATGTGACGGTCGGTTTGCGCGATTGTCAGCCCTGCCACCTCAGGAGGTTGTCCGCCGCCCGAAGCCGCCGCCTGCAGCGCGGCATATCCAATATCGATCCGGCCCTGCGGCAGCTCGCCCGATAGATAGCTCACGGCGATCCCGACTTCTTCCGGCGCCAGCTTTCCGAGCAGCTCGGCGATGCTCCGTGCCTTCGTCAGCCGGGATGGTGTCGCACCGACGCGGGAGGATGTGCTGACGATCTCGGCAAGCAGGGTCATGGCGCGGATACTGCCAGGGCACCACGGCACCTTGCACTATCGGCTGGGCTCGAGGCAGTGGACCTCAGCTCTGGAACGTTCCAACCGTTTCCGCCTGCGCGATGACGTGCGGGTGGGCCGCATCGATCACATCCTTGACGCTCGCCTGGCCGGGCACAGTCAGCTCCGGCACATCGAGCGCCAGCAGCCGGAAGTGGTAGTGATGCACCCCGTGGCCGCGTGGCGGCTGCGGCCCGTCGTAGGTGCGGTTGCCGAAGTCGTTGACCGCCATCGCGACCGGGGTTCCCGCCTTGGAAGAGCCGCTGTCTTCATCGAGGCCCTGGTATGCCGGCGGCACGTTGTAGATCGCCCAATGTCGAAAGGTGCCCTTGGGCGCATCGGGATCCTCGACGATCACGGCGAAGCTGCGCGTGTTGCGTGGCGCATCCTGCCATTGGAGGGGCGGCGATACGTTGCCGCCATCCTTGCTGTACCGCTCCGGGATCTGCTGCCCATTCGGGAACGCCGGACTCACGAGGCTGAATGCCATGTTGCGTCTCCTCACTGATCGAGACCCTGGATGCAAGCAGCGGACCCGGGCTGTCCCTTTCGGGCGATTCACTGCCCGCCGCCCCCGCTGATATAGTTCGAGGCGAGCCCGCAACTCACTGCGTGGGAGGAGACCGGCCATGCGAATCGGCGTACTCGGCTCGGGTACCGTCGGCACGACGCTCGCCGGCGGGTTCGCTGCTCACGGCCACGAGGTGATGATCGGCTCCCGGCAGCCCGCGAAGCTCGCCGACTTCACCCGGCAGACTCGTGGCGTGCGCGCCGGTACTCCCGAAGAAACCGCGAAGTTCGCCGAGCTCGGGGTGCTCGCCGTGAAAGGCTCTGCCGCCGCCGCCATGGTGCGTGCTGCCGGAGCCGCCAACCTCGCAGGAAAGCCCCTGATGGATACCACCAACCCGCTCGCTGATGCTCCACCGGTGAATGGTGTGCTCCGATTTTTCACCACGCTCGATGAGTCCCTCATGGAGCGTCTGCAGAAGGAGTTCCCGCAGATCCGCTTCGTCAAAGCGTTCAACTCCGTCGGCAGCGCGCGTATGGTCGATCCACAGTACGCCGCAGGCAGACCCAGCATGTTCATCTGCGGCAACGATCAACCCGCCAAGGCGCTGGTCAGCGGGCTCCTCGACCAGCTTGGTTGGGAGACGGAAGACATGGGTGAGGTCGAAGCCGCCCGCGCGATCGAGCCCTTGTGCATTCTCTGGTGTATCCCGGGTCTGCGGGAGGGCCAATGGACACACGCCTTCAAGCTGCTCAAGTGACGGCGCCCGACCGCTTCCGGATCAGGCCTATTCATCACGCAGACCATGATGGGTGGCGCCCCCTCTGGGATGGCTATAACGCCTTCTACGGTCGCAGCGGCGCAACGGCCCTGCCGGATTCGATCACCCGGATGACCTGGCATCGCTTCTTCGATCCCGCGGAGCCCGTGCACGCCCTGGTGGCGGAGGATACCGAGCAGCACAAAGTGGTGGGCCTGGCTCACTATCTCTATCATCGAAGCACGACGCGCCTGAACGACGTCTGCTATCTCCAGGACCTCTTCACCGACGCTGAGCTTCGGGGTCGCGGCATCGGCCGCAGGCTGATTCACGCCGTGTACGAGGCTGCGCGTGAAGTCGGCTGCAGCCGTGTATATTGGCAGACGCAGGTCACCAACAGACCCGGTCGTGCCCTCTACGATCAGGTAGCGGGTCACCACGGTTTCATCGTCTACACGCACGAGCTCGCCTGAGGAGACCGGGCTGGGGCGGCAAAAATGCAGACATGGGTATCGCAGCTCGGGGCTCCGATCCTCTTCCTGTTGGTGCTGGCGCAGCAGGCGGGCCTTCCTTATCCCATCACACCCGTTCTGGTCATCGCGGGCGCTGCCTCCGTTCGCGGCGGTACGCCGGCGGCTGCAGTAATCGCGCTCAGCGTCACCGCGGCGCTCATTGCCGATCTCGGCTGGTACGCGGCGGGCATGCGGCTCGGGGGCCGGGCGCTCAAGACGCTCTGCGCTCTCTCGCTCTCACCGGATTCCTGCGTCTCGGACTCCGAGCGCTGGTTCGGCCGGTTCGGCACGCGGGTCCTGGTCGTTGCGAAGTTCGTTCCCGGCCTCGGGCTGATCTCCTCCGCGATGGCCGGGGTAGCGCGCGCGCGGCTCGACGGTTTCGTGCTCTACGACGTGTTGGGTAACCTGCTCTGGGCAGGTACTGCGGTAGGCCTGGGTATTCTGTTTCACGGGGCGATCGCCGGCATACTGAGCGGCCTCGCCGAGCTCGGCTCCTGGGGAGTGGCGCTGGTCTGCGCGGCCATTGCGGCGTTCATCATCGTCAAGATCCTGCAGCGGCGTGCGCTCATCCGCGAGCTGGGGGAGTCCCGCATTTCGGTGCTGGAGTTGAAGAGCCTGGTCGACAGCGGCGGCAGCCCCGTCATCATCGATGCGCTCGCGCCGTCCACCCGATCGCGCGAGGGCATGATTCCCGGAGCGATCGGCGTCGAGGAGCTGAGGCTCGATTCCGGCTCCGCGTTGCTTCCTCATGATGCGGAAGTCGTCGTCTACTGCGCCTGTCCCAATGAGGCTTCCGCCGCGCGCATCGCGCAGCAACTCATCCGCCTCGGCTGCGCGCGCGTGCGACCGCTCACCGGGGGGATATATGCGTGGAAGGAGGCCGGATTCGAGGTTCAGTTCAGGTACCTGGAGAAGAATGCGCTCGCCAGTGCCGCGGTGCGGACGTGAAGCTGATCGCGATCGATTCCGGCGCGATCGACACAGATCTCTGGCTCGGCTTTCTTGCCCTGCGCGGTGCAGCTTGCGAAGAAAGCGTAGTGGCCCGCTCCTGGAAAGATGACGAGACGACTGCCGGGGACGTGGGCGGCAATATATTTGGCGTTGACCGTAACGGGCGCGATCGCGTCGGCCGAGCCGGCCACGATCTGCACGGGGATGGAAATCCTCGCGAGGCTGTCAGGCACGAGTACCGTGCCGAGCGCCGGGGCAATCGCGAACACCGCCCGCACTCTTGGGTCCCGATAGCTTGCGCCGGCGTCCCGAGTGGCGACTCGGTATGCGGGATCCGTCTTGAGCAGCGTGACCACTTTGTCGATCAGGTTCGGGAACTCAGGCGGAGCGATGCAGCTGCGGCCGTGAGGGGCGCGCTCGCATGAGTCGAAGAGCCTGGCCGAGCTCCTGCCGCCGGCGATCTCGATCATCGTGTAGCCTCCGAGCGAGAAGCCGGCCGCGCCGATGCGATGCGGATCGATCCGTGAGCCGAATTGCGGATCGGCCAACATGCCGTCGATCGCCACGCTCAGATCCCGCGCCCGCAGCCACCAGAGCGTGAATCCCTGCGCGGTATAAGGTTCGAGCGCGGTGTTCCCCGGATGATTCACCGCCACGGCCACGAGCCCCTGGGAGGCGAGTCGCGTGCCGAGCCAACCTAGGGCGAGCGCCGAGCCGCCCGTGCCATGAGAGATGACGACCAGCGGAAATTCCCGCGGGGCGGCCGCGAGATCGGCCTCGGGTGCGGCCCGGCCGGCGCGTGCGAGCGGTGCTCGGGGCGGTCCGATCCACTGTTGGGTTTCCCGGGCAGCGGGCGCTGCCGGATACCAGACCGTGGCGAAGAGCGCGTGGGTCCTGGCCCCGCGCCAGTCATAGGGTTCCGGGGGCACGAACCGGCGTTGGGTAACGCCGACCTTGTACGCTGGGCGGACGGCATCGGCGGCCGCAACGCGTCCCGAGACGGCTACGACGAAGACAGCCAGGAGCAGTGCACCAGCCTTCACGTTCATCATGGAGTCAATTCCCATGTGGGCTACGGCAACGAGGCTTCGCGAGTAGCGGCGCTCGCCTCGGAAGTGCGCGCGCCGGGCCTGAGATACGTGCCGCGCCGGAGCGAGGCGCCCACCAGCGCCGCTCCGAGCACGAGGCAGAGCCAGCCGAATAAATCCCCGATCCGGTCATAGAGCGTCGCTCCGCCCCGTCCGGAGAGAGGAAGCTCGCCGACGAGGGTCGTGAACCCTGCAGTCGTTGGAGACTGCGCGACGATTCGCCCATAACGGTCGTTCAGTGTCAGGAGCCCATCGCGGGCGCTTCGCGCCATGGGGACACCGTTCTCGACGCTTCTCAACACCGCATCGCGAGCATGAAACCATGCGTCGGCACCGAAATCCCACGCCGGCACAGCCAGCAGCTTCGGCCGCGTCGCCACCGCATCGCGGCGCAGCATGCGTTGGTAATCCATGTCGAGGCAGATCTCGAGTGCGGTACCCTCCGGCAATACGACTGGACCTGGACCCGGCTTGAACACCGAAGATTCCAGGACGGGGACCAGGTGCCGCTTCTCGTATGTGATCGGGGCCGCTGCGCCGGGCCTGAAAGCCCAGGCAACATTCCGCGGCGCGCCATCGACCAGCGCGGCGAACCCTGCCACGAGGGTTGCGCCCGCTGCGCGAGCCGCCGAGGCAAGCTTGCTCTGCGCGAGGGCTTGCAGGGCCGGCTCGATCCGCGAGATGTTCTCAGGCAGCACGATCAGCTGTACGCCGCGTCCGCGGAGCTGCTCGATCTGCGTGGCGTACGCATCGACCGCTGCGAGCTCCGCCTTGTCGTTCTCCTTCTGGTGCGGTCCCACCGTTTCGTTGCCGTCGATCAGGGCTACACGCATGCTGCCTGCTGCCGGTGTCGATATGCGCCAGTAGCCGTAGGCGGCATTCACGCTGAAGAGGGCGAGGGCGAAGATGACGGGAGCCGCGCTGCGGGCTCTCAGGCCGAGCGCCAATCCCGCGGCCACTGCGCCGATGAGGAAGGTGATGACGGAAAACCCGAGCAGCGCCGCGCTCTGCACCAGCACAGGCGCGCTGACTTCGGCCGTTGCGGGTGAGCCGATCGACCCCGCGGTTCCAGACAGCGCCAAGAGCAGATCGAATGCAGTCCACAGCGCGGCAAAGGTCAGGATGGCGGGTATCTCGCCGAGCGCGTGCCGGACGCGCCGCGAACCCATGACGGCAAGGGCAAAGAGCAGCCCCGGCACCACCGGGTAGAAGGCCAACACGGGCAGCGGCAGGATGCCGAGGTACGCCTGCAGCAGGTTGGTCGTTCCCAGTGCGAACGCTGCCCACGATGTGAGCAGTACGATCCATGGCTTCGAGTCCCCGTAGGCGAGCCAGAGCACGGGCACGGGCGCAATCCACGCCAGCCACCACTGGGTGCCGAGCCCTAGGGAGAGATAAAATCCGGCTGCACTGAGCAGTGCGCACACGATCGCGATCATTTGAGCTTCTCCACCAGAAAGGACCGAAAGACGCGCCGCATGGCCCGGCGGTAGAGTGCGCGGAACTCCTCCTCCCCGCCCGCGATGCGTCCGGCACGATAGAGCGTTATGAGACCCTGGCTGAGCGCCGAGTTGATCAGCACGATCTCGACGGGGGGCGCCGCCGCGACCGTGCCCTGTCGGATGCCTTCCTCGAGCACGCTCAGCTGAATGTTGCCGGCAGGCGAGCGGCCGGCCGCGAAATCATCCGGGTAGCGCCGGGCCTTGCGGGAAGGAAGGAGAAAGGCCGCCTCGAAGCGCCGCGGCTCGCGCAGCGCGAAATCGAGAAAGGCCTCGCCCATCTGCTCGATCTTCGCCAGTCCCGCCACGGCGGGCAACGCCTGAACACGGGCGGACCATTCGTCGAGCGCATCGAGCACCAGGGCATCGATCAGCGCCTCCTTGCTGGCGAAATGCCGGTAGATGGCCATGGGCGTAATACCGACCTTGGCCGCAACCGCGCGCAGCGACAGCCCCTCGAGCCCCTTGCGGTCGAAGGCTCTGCGGGCGGCGGCCAGGATCTTCTCTCGGGTACTCACGTATACAGTGTATACATGAAGGACACGCACTGCAAGGCAGCCGCTGTCGGCCGCCGCACCCTCCCGGTGAGAGGGCCCTCAGGGCTTCAATCCGTAGACGTCGAGCTCACCCGAGATGCTGGAGGAGCCATACGCGCCGCCGGTATTGTTGCCGCGCGTGCCGATGTAAACCTTGCCGTTGGCGATCGTCGGCAGTGTGAATTTCACCGCGTTACCGGCCTTATCGGCGCTCGCGGTGGCGCTGTTCCAGAGCTCCTTGGTCACATCGGAGGCCTGATACGCGTGCAGCACCGCCGGCCCGCAACCGGGAGAGGCGGGCGTGCAGTACTGACTCTCGTCGAGCACCCACACGATGCCGTTGGTGCTCCCCGAAGCCGAGATCGAGGGCGTGCTGCCAGGATAGCCGAAGCCTCCGGCGGGTGAGGCGGCGGTGCCGGCGAGACTCAACTTCGCCGTCGCCGGGTCGAGTCGATAGGCGCGCAGGGGGCCGGCGGCGCCGGCGATATAGTAGGTGTCGTTCCACATCGCGCCAACGGTGAAGATCACCCCCGGCGTATCGGCATTGAGGTTCCCCTCGGTACCGACCGAAGTCACCTGCCAGGCATTGCCGTCGCCATAACCCCCGAGCGCATCGCGATTGAAGACGTAGAGGTTGCCATCCTTGCCTCCGGCAATGACGAGGTGGGTCACGGGGCTTCCTGCCGGCAGATCGGCCAGCACCGCGGCTCCGCCGGAACCGAAGTCGTTGTTGTAGATCTGATCGGAATGCTGGTCGGAAGGCGTGAAATATTGCAGCACCTGCAGGCCGAGCGACAGCTCCAACAGCGAATCGCCATAATCATCGCTCGGCGCGGTCGCGCTCGTTGCATCGAAAGCCGCATTCCCTGTGAGGGCATACAGGCGGCCTTGGCCGTCCGCGGCAGGCGCCGCGCCACTCATCCAGATACCGCCTTCGCGCGAGTTCGGCGCGGCATTGAACGTGGAGGTTTGCGAGAACGACGAGCCGTTGTAGCTATAGCCAATGATCCATCCGTAATAGGGCTGCGCGTCCTCGTGCGAGCCCCAGGCGATGTATACCGTCCCGTTGACCAGTGCCAGGCCGGCGCGCTGATTCTCCATGCGCGCGCTGAAGGACACCGACGAGCCGCCATCCCCCGTCCCCGCAGCCGTGGCGGCGATCGTCACCGGTGAGCCGGGCTTCTCCGCGCCGGAGGCGGGATCTATGGCGTGCAGCCGCTGGAAAAAACTCGTGCCGGCGGCGTTCATCGACTTCGAGACCACGTACAGCGTGCTCGCTGCCGGATCGATGACCGGTGTGCCGGTGACGCCGACCTCGGGAGTCATGTCGCCATCTCCGACGCCCACCAGATTGCCGCTGGGTCCGGCGGGCACCGTGGTCTCTCCTCCGGTGCCGCCGTGCCGGCCGTCGATGAGACTCGCCTGCCACAGTTGCTTGCAGGGTGTGGCATCGGCATCGAACGCGTAGAGGCTATCGTGCGCCGTAGCGACGAGCACGACGTTGTGGGCGGCGCCGTTCACGCGCAGGTTCGCGATCCACAGCGGCTGCGCGTAGATCGCGCCATCGACCGTGCAGGAGAAGATCTTGCCGAAGGTGGAAGAATTCACATTGCCCGGGGTGAGGGCATACTCTTGCTGATTCGAGCCGTCGCGGCTCAGGTCGTTATGGTAGGTGTACACACCTGCCAGGTCCGTGACCCCGATCTGGATGGAGGCCTTCTGCGCAGGGTCCGCCGTATCGCTGGCTGTGATCGTGTATACGCCCGCCGTGCGCGGCGCTGTCAGCACGACTGCACTGCCGCTGGAGCTGGTGGTGGGGTTGAAGGTGCCGCCTGCAGGACTGATGCTCCAACTGACGCCCTTGGAGTCACTCGTCTTCGCGGTGACTTGCAGCTGCTGGCCGATTGTGAGGCCCGCAGCAGCGGGTGAAATCGTGATCGAGACCTGGCTGGGCGGTGGCGGAGATGATGGCGGAGGCGTTACGGGCGGTGGATCGGTACCGGCGGGCGGACTGGTGCCCGCGGGCGGGTCAGTGCCGGAAGGCGGGTCCGCGGCGCTCTGACCGCTCGAGCTGCCGCCACAGCCAGCCAGCGCAATTGCCATGAGTGCAATCGCTACCAGCCATGTTGTTATGGGTTTCCCACGCACCATCATTCTCACCCTGGTGCCTCGGCGCATCGCAGGGTTGACGGACTGGCACAAGCATCCGCTGTGCCCAGAACCGGATGGTGCGAGCTACACGAGCACCCGCTCGATGCCTCCTCTGTTCACCCGTGAGACATAATCCGCCATCCAGTTCTCACCGAGTACGTGTCGGGCGATCTCGACGACGATGTAGTCCGCGTCCAGATCGGCATCGTCGCCATAACGCTTCAGGCCCTGAAGGCACGATGGACAGGACGTCAGGATCTTCACCTGTGCAGCGCCGGCTGCGCGTAATCCCTGCGCGCCCGTGCGAACCTCCTCCTCCTTGCGGAAGCGCACTTGGGTGGACACATCGGGTCGCGCAATGGCCAGGGTGCCGGACTCCCCGCAGCAGCGATCGTTCTTCTCGATACGGCCGTTGCGCGAGTCGTTCATGAGGGCATTGACCACCTTCAGCGGCTCGTAACGCTTCATCGGCGTATGGCAGGGATCGTGGTACATGTAACGCGTACCGGTCACACCTTCGAGCCGCACCCCCTTCTCCATCAGATACTCGTGGATGTCGATGATCCGGGAGCCGGGGAATATCTCCTCGAACTTATATCCCTGCAACTGGTCGTAACAGGTGCCGCAGCTGACGACTACGGTGCGGATGTCCAGGTAATTCAGCGTGTTGGCAACGCGGTGGAAGAGGACGCGGTTGTCCGTGGTGATCTTCTGCGCCCGGTCAACCTGACCCGCGCCCCGCTGCGGATAGCCGCAGCAGAGGTATCCAGGTGGCAGGACCGTCTGCACCCCGACATGCCAGAGCATCGCCTGGGTGGCTATGCCAACCTGCGAGAAGAGCCGTTCCGAGCCGCAGCCCGGGAAGTAGAACACCGCCTCGGAATCGCTGCTGGTCGCTGCCGGGTCGCGGATGATCGGCACGTAGTCCGGGTTCTCGATGTCGAGCAGCGCGCGCGCCGTTTTCTTCGGCAACCCGCCGGGCATGCGCTTGTTGACGAAGTGCACCACCTGCTCGCGTATCGCCGGCCTGCCGGTCGTAGCAGGCGGGCGGCGGGTCTGCGCCCGCGCCAGACCCTTCAGCATTCCGTGCGCGGTGCGCTGTGCTCTGTAGCCCCACTCGATCATCAGCTTGCGTGCGAGCCGGATGGTCCGCGGGTTGGTCGCATTGAGGAAGAACATCGAGGCGGCCGTGCCGGGATTGAAGCGCTTCCTGCCCATCCGCTGCAGCAGGTCGCGCATCGCCATCGACACATCGCCGAAGTCAATGTCCACGGGGCACGGGCTCGAGCACCGGTGGCACAACGTGCAGTGGTCCCCGACGTCGGCGAACTCGTCCCAGTGCCTGATGCTCACGCCGCGGCGGGTCTGCTCCTCGTAGAGGAATGCCTCGATGAGAAGCGAGGTCGCCAGAATCTTATTGCGCGGGCTGTAGAGGAGGTTGGCCCGGGGCACGTGCGTGGCGCATACCGGCTTGCACTTGCCGCAGCGCAGGCAGTCCTTGACGGAATCGGCGATCGTGCCGATGGCCGATTGCTGCATGATGAGCGACTCGTGTCCGAGGAGGTTGAAGCTCGGGGTATACGCATTCGAGAGATCGCCGCCCGGCAGGAGCTTACCCAGGTTGAATCGGCCCTGCGGGTCGATGGCCTGCTTATAGGCGCGGAACTCCACGACCTCCGCATCATCCAAAAATTCCAGCTTCGTGATGCCGATGCCGTGCTCCCCCGAGATGACTCCACCGAGCCGGCGGGCGATGCCCATGATGCGTGCGACCGCGGCCGTGGCCGTCCGCAGCATCTCGTAATCGTCGGAATTGACGGGAATATTCGTATGGACGTTCCCGTCCCCCGCATGCATGTGCAGCGCGACGAAGATGCGTCCGCGCAGCACGCTCCGATGGGCTTCCTCGCAGGAGGCCAGGATGGGAGCGAAAACCCGCCCGTTGAAAATCTGTTGCAGCGGCGCACGTAACTCACGCTTCCACGAGACGCGGATCGTGCGGTCCTGCACCATATCGAAGACGCGCAGAGCCCCATCCTCGGCCAGGCGGGCGCGCAGGTCCGGGATTCGCTCGCAATGCAGAGCCTCGAGCCGTGGCAGAGCTTGCTCGAGGCTGGTGTCGAGATGGCTTGCGAGCCAGCTCCAGCGCAGGCGGACATCCGCGAGCAGTTGCCTCACCTGCGAAGTGCGCTCGCCGATGATTTCCTCATCCGGCAGATTTCCGAGCTCAGCATCCGCCGCGCGCGCGAGCGGTAGTGTTGCGGCGAACAGAGACTCGAGCGCATCGATGAGGGCGAGCTTGTTGGCGATCGACAGCTCGATGTTGATACGCTCGATCTCGTCCGTGTACTCGCCCATGCGGGCGAGCGGCAGCACGACGTCCTCGTTGATCTTGAAGGCGTTGGTGTGGCGCGCGATGGCGGCCGTGCGGGCGCGGTCCAGCCAGAACTTGCGACGCGCTTCCGCGCTCACCGCGACGAAGCCCTCGCCGCTGCGTGCGTTGGCGATCCGCACCACATGTGATGCGGCCGCGGCGACTGCCGCCTCGTCATCGCCGACGATGTCGCCGAAGAGTCCCATCTTGGGCAGCGAGCCGCGCTTGGATTTTGTGGTGTAGCCCACGGCCCGCAGATACCGCTCATCCATGTGCTCGAGTCCTGCGAGACGCACGCTGCTGCGGGCGGTGAGATCATCGAGATAGTCCTTGATCTCGACGATCGCGGGCACCGCCTCGCGCGCCTGGCCGAAGAACTCCAGACATACCGTGCGCGTGTACGCAGGGCTGCGATGCAACACCCAGCGCGCGGAGGTGATGATGCCGTCGCAGCCTTCCTTCTGCACGCCCGGCAGACCGCCGAGGAACTTGTCGGTCACGTCCTTGCCGAGCCCTACCTTGCGGAACCGGCTCCCCGGAATCCGCAGCGTTTGTCTGCGCAGCACGGCTGCCCGGTCGGGCCGGTCTCTGCCGTCCTTCCAGGCCAATTCGAACTCGGCGGTCTCGACGTCGTGGATCTTGCCCCGGTTGTGCGCGACGCGGCTGACTTCCAGCCAGTTGCCGTCGCAATCGACCATGCGCCACCACGCCAGGTTGTCCACGGCAGTGCCCCACAGGACTGCTTTCTTGCCGCCGGCATTCATCGCGATGTTACCGCCTATGCAGGAGGCATCCGCCGATGTGGGGTCGACGGCAAACACCAGGCCGCCCTGCTCTGCGGCCGCGGCCACGCGCCGGGTGACGACGCCGGCTTCGGAGTAGATCGTCGGGACCGTTTCCCCGAGCCCGGGCAGGTGCACGCTCTCGATCGCGTCCAGCCGCTCCAGTTTCTCCGTGTTGATGACGGCGGAGAGCGGTGTCAGCGGAACGGCGCCGCCGGTATATCCGGTGCCGCCGCCCCGTGGAATGATGGTGAGCCCGAGCTCGATGCAGCCGCGCACCAGATCCGGGATCTCCGCTTCCGTGTCGGGCATCAGCACCACGAACGGGTACTCCACGCGCCAGTCGGTCGCGTCGGTAACGTGGGATACGCGCGCATAAGCATCGAAGCGGATATTGTCCGCGCGCGTGCGGCGCCCCAGCACGCGCGTCACTCTGCGGCGTAGCGCAGCCCAGACATCGAAGTCCGTCTCGAAGCTGCGCACCGCTGCGCGTGCGGCTGTCAACAGCTCGCCGACGCGATCATAGCGTTGGATGTCATTCGCATTGCGGCGACGGTCCACCTCCGTCAGCCGGTGGTGCAGCGCCTCGACGAGGAGGCGTCGCCGCCGCCTGTTTTCGAGGAGGTCGTCCTGCAGATATGGATTGCGGCGCACGACCCAGATGTCGCCCAAAACCTCATAGAGCATCCGCGCCGAGCGGCCCGTGCGCCGCTCATGCCGCAGCTCCTCGATCAGCGCCCAGTGCCGCGCCCCGAGCAGGCGAATCACGATCTCCCGGTCCGAGAAGGACGTGTAGTTGTAGGGGATCTCGCGCAGCCGCGCCGCCGGCTCGCGCTCAGGCGCGGGCTCGCCGGCAGGTTCGAGAGGCAGCGACGTCTGTGTCGGTATCGTGCTCATGGGTTATTTTCGAGCCTGCCAGGCACAGCGGGCCAGGGCCGCTCCCTCGCCCCCGGCAACCGTGCAGGGTCTCGGCCCTGAGGGCCCGCCCGGCGATTCTCGCCAGTCAAGGAAGGTCCGTGCCGCCCATCAGAAACCGGTCGCATTCGCGCGCGGCGCCCCGACCCTCGTTGATGGCCCAGACCACCAGGCTCTGTCCGCGGCGGCAGTCGCCGGCAGCGAACACGCCTTTGACGTTGGTCGCGAACAGTCCATGCTCGGCCTGCACGTTGGAGCGCTCATCGGTGTGGACACCGAGCTCGGCCAACAGAGGTTGCTCCGGTCCGGTGAAACCCATCGCCAGCAGCACGAGGTCCGCAGGGATGTCGCGCTCACTGCCCGGCACATCGACGGGCGACAGGCGACCGTTCGAGTCCCTCTTCCAGGTCACGGCAACCGTGCTCAGCGAGCGAACGCCGCCCTCTGCGTCGCCGTTCAGCCGCTTCACGGTCGTGACGTACGTACGCGGGTCGGAGCCGAACTTTGCCGCAGCTTCCTCCTGCCCGTAGTCCAGCTTGTAGACCTTGGGCCACTCCGGCCATGGATTGTCGCTCGCGCGATCCAGGGGCGGCTGCGGCATGATCTCGATCTGCGTCAGGCTCTTGCAACCTTGTCGTATGGCCGTGGCGACGCAATCCGTGCCGGTATCGCCGCCACCCACCACGATGACGTGTTTGCCACGCGCATGGATGGAGCTATGGTCAGGTCCGCCGTTGAGCAACGACTTGGTGCTGGCGGTGAGGTATTCCATGGCGAAGTGCACGCCCTGCAGCTTCCGGTTCGCGACGGCCAGGTCGCGTGCCTGCGTGGCGCCCGTGCAGATGACCATGGCATCGAAGTCCTTGAGGAGCAGCATCGGCTCGACATTTTCGCCGACGTTGGCGTTGCAGACGAACTTCACTCCTTCCTGCTGCATCAGCTCGATGCGCCGCAGCACGACCTCCTTCTTGTCGAGCTTCATATTGGGGATGCCATACATGAGCAGGCCACCCGGGCGGTCGTCGCGCTCGAGCACGGTCACCGTATGCCCGGCGCGATTCAACTGGGCAGCCGCGGCAAGGCCGGCAGGGCCGGAGCCGATCACCGCCACCCGCTTATCGGTGCGTGCGGCGGGCGGCTCGGGCGCGATCCAGCCCTGTTCCCAGCCCTTGTCGACGATGGCGTTCTCGACGCTCTTGATCGTCACAGGCGGGGCGTTGATGCCGAGTACACACGAGCCCTCACACGGCGCGGGGCAGACGCGGCCGGTGAACTCCGGAAAGTTGTTGGTTTTGTGCAGGCGCTCGAGGGCCTCGCGCCAGAGGCCCCGATACACGAGGTCGTTCCACTCCGGGATGAGGTTGTTCACCGGGCAGCCCGAGGCCATGCCCGAAATCAGCCTGCCCGTATGGCAGAACGGTACGCCGCAGTCCATGCAGCGGGCGGCCTGGTTGCGCAGCCGCTTCTCGTCCATGTGATGGTGGAACTCCTGCCAGTCGCGCACGCGCTCGACGGGCGTGCGGTCCACGGGGAGCTCGCGCAGGTACTCGATGAATCCGGTCGGCTTGCCCATCGGGTGCTCGATCTCCTGTCAATTGCCACCGACGCGCGCCAGGTCGCGCGCGTTCTCTTCGAAGGCCACCATGATGGCCTCATCGCCAGTCAGCCCCTGGCCGTGAGCGCGCTTCAGCGAGGCGAGAGCACGCTTGAAATCCTTCGGCACCACGGCCACGAACTTCGACAGCAGCCGCCCCCAGCCTTCGAGGACGTAGCGCGCGCGCACACTGCGCGTGAGCTCGAGGTGGCGCTCGATCATGGCGCGCACCCGTGCGATCTCCTCCGGATCCTCCAGCCGCTCGATGCCCACCATCTGGGTGTTGACCCGAGCGGGAAAGTCGCCCGCCTCATCGAGCACGTAAGCGATGCCGCCCGACATCCCGGCACCGAAGTTGCGCCCGGCCGAGCCAAGCACCACGACACGACCACCGGTCATGTACTCGCAACCGTGATCGCCAACGGCCTCCACGACCGCATCGACACCGCTGTTGCGCACGGCGAAGCGTTCCCCCGCCATGCCGCAGATGTAGGCCTCGCCACTCGTTGCGCCGTAGAGCCCGACGTTGCCGATGATGATGTTCTCCTCGGGTGCGAACGGCGAGCCGGCCGGCGGGTAGACCACGATCCGGCCGCCGGAGAGGCCCTTGCCGAGGTGATCATTGGCGTCGCCTTCCAGCACGAAGGTCATGCCGCGCGGCATGAATGCTCCGAAGCTCTGACCCGCCGAGCCCTTGAAGCCGATGCGGATGGTGTCATCCGGCAGTCCCTCGGGACCGTATTTGCGCGTGATCTCGCTGCCGGTGATGGTGCCGACCACACGGTTGACGTTGCGGATCGGCAGCTCGGCGCGCACCGGCTCGCCGCGCTCGATCGCGGGACGGCAAAGCGTGAGCAGCGTCGTCACGTCCAGGGACTTCTCCAGCCCGTGATCCTGCTCGATCTGGCGGAAGCGGCCGACCTCCGCACCGACATCCGGCTGATAGAGGATGTTGCTGAAGTCGAAGCCCTTGGCCTTCCAGTGCTCGATGGCCTTCTTGGGCGCCAGGTGATCGACCCGCCCGATCATCTCCTCGACGGTGCGGAAGCCGAGCTCCGCCATGATCTCGCGCATGTCCTGCGCGATGAAGCGCATGAAGTTGACTACGTGCTCCGGCTTGCCGGCGAACTTCTCCCGCAGCCGCGGGTCCTGCGTCGCCACACCGGCAGGGCAGGTGTTGAGATGACACACGCGCATCATGATGCAGCCGACCGCGACGAGCGGCGCCGTCGCGAACCCGAACTCCTCCGCTCCCAGCAAAGCGGCGATGACGACGTCACGGCCGGTCTTCAGCTGTCCGTCCGCTTCTACGGCGATGCGGCTGCGCAGATTGTTGAGGACCAGAGTCTGGTGAGCTTCCGCGACCCCAAGCTCCCAGGGTAGGCCAGCATGCGCGATGGAGGTCTGCGGCGAGGCGCCGGTGCCGCCGTCGTGTCCGCTAATCAGTACGACGTCCGCGTGCGCCTTGGCAACACCCGCCGCGATCGTACCCACGCCGACTTCCGATACCAGCTTGACGCTGATGCGCGCCTCGCGGTTGGCATTCTTGAGGTCATGAATGAGCTCCGCCAGGTCCTCGATGGAGTAGATGTCATGATGCGGGGGAGGGGAGATGAGGCCGACTCCCGCCGTGGTATGTCGGGTCTTGGCGATCCAGGGGTAGACCTTCGTGCCGGGCAACTGGCCGCCTTCGCCGGGCTTGGCGCCCTGCGCCATCTTGATCTGCAGCTCCCGCGCGCTGACGAGGTACTCGCTGGTGACACCGAAGCGGCCCGAGGCCACCTGCTTGATGGCGCTGTTCTTCGAGTCGCCGTCGGGCAGCGGGCGGTAGCGCTCCGGGTCCTCCCCGCCCTCGCCCGTATTGCTCTTGCCACCGATGCGGTTCATGGCGATCGCGAGGGTCTCGTGCGCCTCCTTGCTGATCGAGCCGTAGGACATGGCGCCTGTCTTGAAGCGTCTGACGATGCTGTCGATCGGCTCGACTTCATCGAGGGCTACGGGCTCCGAAGGCGCGAACTCCAGCAGGCCGCGCAGTGTCGCGAGCGTGCTCGATTGCTCATCGATCAGCTTGGCGTAGGACTTGTAGGTTGCGTAGTTGCCCGAGCGCACCGCCTTCTGCAGGCGGTGGATCGACTCAGGATTGAACAGGTGATGCTCGCCGTCGGACCGCCACTGATACATGCCGCCGGTCTCGAGCGTGTGGCCCTTGTTCCTGCGCGCCGGGAAGGCCGCCCGGTGACGGATCAGCACCTCCTGCGCAATGGTCTCCATGCCGATGCCGCCGATGCGCGATGCCGTCCAGGTGAAGTACTGATCGATGACATCCTGGCGCAGCCCGACCGCCTCGAACACCTGGGCGCCGTGATAGCTCTGGATCGCGGAGACGCCCATCTTGGACATCACTTTGATCACGCCCTTCGTCGCGGCCTTGACGTAGTTCTTGCACGCGAGCCTGGCGTCGACGTTCGTCACCAGTCCCTCGTGAATCATGCTCTCCAGCGTCTCGAACGCCAGATAGGGGTTGACGACCGAGCAGCCGAAGCCGATCAGGAGCGCGAAGTGATGCACCTCACGCGCCTCACCCGTCTCGAGGACGAGGCTGACACGCGTGCGCAGCCCCTCCCGAATCAAATAGTGATGCAGCGCGCTCACCGCCAGCAACGCCGGTACTGCGGCGAACTCCCGGCCGATGCCGCGGTCGCTGAGGATCAGGATGTTGACTTCCTCGTCCTCGATGAGGCGCCGCGCCGCGACGCAGAGCTCCTCCACCGACTTCGTGAGCCCCTTCTCGCCGCGGGTCGCACGGAAGAGGATCGAGAGCGTGCCGATCTTGAGGCCCGGCAGGGAGAGCCGGCGCACTTTGGCGAACTCCTCGTTGGTGAGGATCGGGCCCTTGAGCTCGAGCCGCCGGCAGTCCGCCGGCTGCGGCCGCAGGAGGTTGCCCTCGGAGCCGAGCCAGACCTCAGAGGCGGTGATGATCTCCTCGCGGATGCAGTCGATCGGCGGGTTCGTCACCTGCGCGAAGAGCTGCTTGAAATAGTCGTAGAGCAGACGAGGACGGCTCGAGAGCGCCGCGAGCGGCGTGTCGTTGCCCATCGAGCCCACGGCCTCGACGCCGTTCTTCGCCATCGGCTCGAGAAGCGTTCGCTGGTCCTCGAAGGTGTAGCCGAAGGCGATCTGGCGCGCGCGCAGCGTTTCGGCATCGGTGGACGGCAGCTCGGCGGCGGCGGGCAGATCCTTCAGGTGCACCAGATGCTCATTGAGCCATACGCGATACGGATGCTCGGTCGCGACGGTGCGCTTGATTTCCTCGTCGTCGATGATGCGGCCCTGCTCGGTATCGACCAGGAACATGCGCCCGGGCTGCAGCCGCCCCTTGCGCACCACATCCTGCGGCGGCACGTCGAGCACGCCGGCCTCGGAGGCCATGATGACGAGATCGTCCTTGGTGACGTAGTAGCGCGAGGGCCTCAATCCGTTGCGGTCGAGCACTGCGCCGACCTGCTTGCCGTCAGTGAAGGCGATCGAGGCCGGGCCGTCCCACGGCTCCATGAGACTCGAGTGATACTGGTAGAACGCGCGCAGATCGGCATCCATGCTCTCATGGTTCGACCAGGGCTCGGGGATCAGCATCATCATGGCGTGCGGCAGCGAGCGCCCCGCGAGCACCAGCAGCTCGAGCGTATTGTCGAGCATCGCCGAGTCGCTGCCGTTCGGATTGATGATCGGCAGGATCTTCGGCGTGTCCTCCCCGAAGAGCTCCGAGGCGAAGAGCGCCTCCCGGGCCTTCATCCAATTGTAGTTGCCCCGCAACGTGTTGATTTCGCCGTTATGGGCGAGATATCTATAGGGGTGGGCCCGGTCCCAGCTCGGGAAGGTGTTGGTGCTGAAGCGGGAATGCACCAGCGCGAGGGCCGTTTCCATCGCGGGGTGCTCGAGGTCGGTGAAGTACTTCGTGAGCTGCTCGGTGAGCAGCATTCCCTTGTAGACGAAGGTCTTGTGCGACAGGCTGCAGAGATACCAATACTCCGCGCCATCGATGGTCGAGGTGCGGATCTCGCTGTAGGCGCGCTTGCGGATGACGTAGAGCTTGCGCTCGAACTCCGCCTCATCACGCACGCCGGGCCCGCGGCCGATGAATACCTGACGGATGAACGGCTCGCCGGCTCGTGCGGTCTCCCCGAGGGAGCTGTTGTTCACCGGTACCGTGCGCCAGCCGAGAAGCGTCTGGCCCTCTGATTGGATGATGTGCTCGAACACCTCGACCAGCCGCCGTCGGCGCGTCGGATTGCGCGGCAGGAAGACCAGTCCGCTCGCGTATTCTCCCGGGCCAGGGAGGGAGAACAGGCGGTCCTTCTTCGCGACGTGCTGAAAATAGGCGTGCGGCATCTGGATCAGCACGCCCGCACCGTCGCCGGTATTGGCCTCGCACCCGCAGGCGCCCCGATGATCGAGGTTGCGCAGCACCGCGACGGCCTGCTCGAGGATGCGATGGGATTTGCGGCCCTTGACGTCGACGACGAAGCCCACGCCGCAGGCCTCGTGCTCGAACCACGGGTCGTAGAGCCCCTGCTTGCCGGGGGCAAGATGCGGGGGACGGCGCGTCCCCGGGGGAACCCGGCGGCTGCGCGCCGCGGCACTCCGGCGCTGATGTCGCATGACTGATCGGCCTCTCGTTGCTCTGAAAGCGGGCGCACGCGTCCTTGCACCGGTGCCGAGGCCTCATCAGGGAATGAGCCTCGCCGGCGGCGCCCGCGGAATTGTCAAAGATGATGAGGCGGATCGCGGCGCTGCACCCGGACGCATGAAGTGGAGTCCGGGCGGCGCGTGCCCGTCTGAGCCGCCGATATAAGCCCGATAATATCCGTCCCTGGCACCGGGTCAATGGCGACACGGGCCTTTTTCGGGATGTTTATGAAAATCGCAACTTTCAATGTCAATGGGATCGGTGCCCGCTTGCCGGCGCTCCTCGAATGGCTCGCCCGCGAGGCGCCCGATGTCGCCTGCCTGCAGGAGCTCAAGGCGCCTGATCCGGCTTTTCCGATGGCTGCAGTCCGTCTCGCCGGCTACGAGGCGGTCTGGCACGGGCAGCGGTCCTTCAATGGGGTCGCCATCCTGGCCCGGGGCGCAGCACCGGTGGAGATCCGCCGGGGCTTGCCCGGCGATCCCGACGATACGCACAGCCGCTACATCGAGGCCGAGGTCGGCGGGCTCATCGTCGCCTCCCTGTACCTGCCCAACGGCAATCCACAGCCCGGCCCCAAGTTCGACTACAAGCTCGCCTGGATGGAGCGGCTCATCGACCATGCGCAGACGCTCGTCGGCCTCGGCAAACCCGTCGTCCTGGCTGGCGATTACAACGTCGTGCCCACCGACTCCGATATCTACGATCCGACCAACTGGCGCAAGGATGCGCTGCTGCAGCCGCAGACCCGCGCGGCTTATCAGCGCCTACTCGATCAGGGTTGGGTCGATGCGGTGCGTGCTCGCCACCCGGGAGAGCGCATCTACACGTTTTGGGATTTTTTCCGCGATCACTTCCGACGCAACTCGGGACTGCGCATCGATCACCTGCTGCTCAGTCCGGATCTCGGCCCGCGCCTGCTCGATGCCAACGTCGACAGGTGGGTGCGCGGCGAGGAGAAGCCGAGTGATCACGCGCCTACATGGGTACGTCTGACCTAACACGCCGCGGTGATGCGGGTTCTTTCGGGCGCGTAGGGAACCGCCAAGCCTTTTTTACATTTCACTAGATATTTCATAGAGTAGGGTGGTGGCCGCAATTCCATGCACCGACAACCTGGCTCTATCAGGGATCGCGCTGTTCCTCGACGTTGACGGCACGTTGCTCGAGATTGCAGCGCGGCCGCAGGCCGTGTCAGTCCCCGAGGCGCTGCGGGAACGGCTGCGGGCGCTGTCTCACGCCAGCGGCGGCGCCGTAGCGCTCGTCAGCGGACGCGCGATTGCGGATCTCGACGCCCTATTTGCTCCGCTCGCGCTACCGTCAGCGGGACTGCACGGCTTCGAGCGTCGCGGCGCTTCTGGCGAGTATTACCGGTTGCCGCCACCCTCCACGGCTGCGCTCGAGTTTGCGCGTGCAGCGATGGTACAGCTCGCGCGCCGGCATGCTGGCTTGCTGGTCGAGGACAAGCTGTTCGCGCTGGCGCTGCATTACCGCGACGCCCCGCAATTGGAGGAGACGGTGGTCAGGACCATGCAGGAGCTTGCAACACGCGTGCATGAAGATCTCGAGCTGCAGCGCGGCAAGATGGTCGTGGAGCTGCGTCCGGCCGGTGCAACCAAGGCGGACGGTGTGGCCGCCTTTCTGGAGGAGGCGCCGTTTGCCGGCCGTGTGCCGATCTTCATCGGTGACGATCTGACGGACGAGCCGGCGTTCGAGCTCGTCAACCGGTGCAAAGGTCATTCGGTGGTCGTGAGTGCCACACGGCCTTCTGCCGCGCGGACACGGCTGACGGATGTGACCGCCGTCCGTGACTGGCTGGAGCAGCTGCAGACTGCTCCAGCCGCGGCCCTGCGCCGATTGTCTGCTCGAGAACCGCAGGGCGTGCGTGCCGGGAGCCTCGCCTGATGGGACGGCTGATCAATGTCTCCAATCGCGTGCCGCTCGCGAAGACCGCCGCGCCCGGCGGGCTCGCGGTCGGCGTGCTGGCGGCGATGCGCGCTCGCGGCGGCCTGTGGTTCGGTTGGAATGGTGAGACCACCGGCCAGGAGCCCGGCGAGCCGGAGATCACCATCCGCGAGTCGCTGACCTACGCCACGATCCCGCTGCCGCAGACCCTCTACGAGCGCTATTACAGCGGCTTCGCCAACGGCACGCTCTGGCCGCTCTTTCACTACTTTCTCGCCGGCCTGCGTTACGAGGACCAGGAATACGCCGCCTACGAGCAGGCCAATGCGCTGTTTGCCGCGCGGCTGTCACCGCTGCTCGAGCCCGGCGATCTCATTTGGGTGCACGACTACCACCTCATCCCCCTCGCCGAGAAGCTGCGTTCGCACGGGGTGCGTCAGCCGATCGGCTTCTTCCTGCACGTCCCCTTTCCGCACTTCGAGGTGCTGCGCGCGTTGCCGACTTTCGCGGAGATCCTGCGCGCGCTGTTGGCATACGACCTCGTTGGCTTCCAGACGGAAACCGACCGCGGGAGCTTCCTGGATTCCGTGCGCATCCTCTGGGGTGCGCAGGCCGTGGGAGAGGGCGGCACGGTGAGCGCCGCCGGCGGCGGCCGCGCGGTGCGCACCGGTGTCTATCCGATCGGCGTCGATGTGGAAGCAATCGGCCAGAGCGCAGGCAAGGCGGCAGGCTCGGCGCCGGTGCAGCGAATGATGGAGAGTCTCGTCGGCAGGAGGCTCATCGTCGGCGTCGACCGGCTCGACTACAGCAAGGGGCTGCTCGAGCGCTTCCAGGCCTATCGACAGTTTCTCGAGAGCTATCCGGAACAGATCGGGCAGGTGACCTTCCTCCAGATCGCGCCGCTCGGCCGGCAGAAGGTGCAGGCCTACGCCCAGATCCGTGACTCGCTCGAGCAGAGCTCGGGGCGAACCAACGGCCGCTTCGCGGATGCCGACTGGACGCCCATCCGCTATCTCAACCGCAACTTCCCCCATGCGACCCTCATGGGATTCCTGCGTGCCGCGCAGGTGTGCCTGGTCACGGCGCTGCGCGATGGCATGAATCTCGTCGCCAAGGAGTTCATCGCCGCCCAGGATCCGGACGACCCGGGCGTCCTGGTGCTGTCGAATCGCGCCGGCGCGGCCTGCGAGCTGACCGAGGCGCTGCTCATCAACCCCTACGATACCAGGGGCATCGCCCGTGCGATCCAGCGCGCGCTCACCATGCCCCTCGCCGAGCGCCGCTCCCGCCATGCCGCCTCGCTCGCCATCCTGCGGAAGAATGACATCCATCGTTGGCACACCCGCTTCATCGAGGAGCTGCAGGCGGCGCGCGGACGGGCCTCCTCCCGCAGGAGTGCCGAGCCCGCCGAGCTCTCGGCCTTCCGCCACTAGCCGGGGCGTGCGCGCCACAGTGATGAGATGCCCGATCGCTGCCGGCTCGAGCAGCAGGCGTGCAAGTGCTCCCGCCTCTCCAAGGGGCTCTCCGCGCATCCTCGTCGAGCCGCTGCGGTTCCTGATAAGCTAACGCCCCATGGGGGGAGATTTGGGCTTGTCGGCAAGCGGCGCATTCCATCCATACGGCGGATCGGAGGACACCGATGCGCAAAGCGCGGTGGCGCACCTCGCGGCGATCGTGGAGTCCTCCAACGACGCCATCATCAGCAAAACCCTCCAGGGGGAGATCCGGTCCTGGAATCTCGGTGCGCAGCGTATCTTCGGCTGGTCGGCGGCCGAGGCGGTCGGCCGCTCGATCACGCTCATCATCCCGCCGGAAAGGCTCGCGGAGGAGCAGCACATCCTCGATACGCTCAGGCGCGGCGAGCGGATCGAGCACTTCGAGACCACGCGTATGACCAAGGATGGCCGCCAAATCGAGGTCTCTCTGACGGTCTCGCCGGTGCGTAACTCGGCGGGCATCGTGATCGGCGCATCGAAAATCGCACGCGACATCACTGCCCGCAAGCAGGCGGAGCGACTCCTGCAGGAACGTGAGGAAGCACTGCGCGAGGCCGATCGGCGCAAGGATGAGTTTCTCGCTCTGCTCGGCCACGAGCTGCGTAATCCGCTGGCGCCCATCCACAACGCGACCGAGCTGCTTTCCTGCATGTTGTCGGAGGACTCTCGCGCCCGCATTCCCCTCGAGATGATCAGGCGTCAGACCACACAATTGACGCGGCTGGTCGACGACCTGCTCGACATCGGACGTATCACGCAAGGACGGATCCGTCTCGAATCCGAGCCGCTCGAGCTTGCAAGTGTCATCGCTCAAGCATTCGAGACCGTCGAGCCGCAGCTGCGGCAGAAGCGGCACAAAGCTTCGGTGATCAGCAGCTACGAGCCTCTCTATGTCGTGGGTGACTTCCACCGCCTCGTCCAGTGCGTCTCCAATGTCCTCGGCAACGCCGTCAAGTACACCGATCCTGGCGGCGAGATTCAGGTCAGGACGAGCACTGAAGGCACGGACGCTGTGATCCAGATCGCCGATAATGGTCTCGGCATCTCGCCGCATCTGCTGCCGCGGATCTTCGAGATCTTCGTGCAGGGTGAAGGCTCTCTGGACCGCGCCCAGGGTGGCCTCGGAGTCGGCCTGGCCATCGTGAGGCGCCTGATCGAGCGTCACGGCGGCACCGTCACCGCGCGCAGTCCGGGACCCAGGCAGGGCTCGACGTTCGAGATCCGGCTGCCTCGAATCGTGCGGCCGCAGTCCAGCACAGCCGCTGAGTCGCGCGTTGAAGCCGTGCCCCGGCGCGTGCTGATCGTCGATGACAACACCGATGCGGCGAACTCGCTCGCGATGCTTCTGAGCCTGCGCGGCCACCAGACTCAGGTCGCCTTCAACGGGCGGGAAGCGCTCGAGCGCCTCCGCGGTTTTCAGGCGGACGTGGTGCTGCTCGATATCGGCTTGCCCGGGACGGATGGCTACGAGCTGGCAGAGCGGCTGCGGGCCAATCCCGAGCTGCGGGGTATGCGCCTGGTCGCGCTCACCGGGTACGGCCAGATGGAGGATCAGCAGCGGGCGAGGGCGGCCGGATTCGACGATCACCTGGTGAAGCCGGTGACCCTCGCGGCCCTCGAGCGGACCCTGGCCGGCCTCGCTGCGGAAGGCTGAGTCCACCCCTCATCACTTGCTCACTGAGGCTATCGAGCCGCGGATCAGCAGCTCGAGGTCGAGCCGCGGCCGTGGCATGGGACGCGGCCAGCCGTATCGGTGCGGGCGATGTTGGATGATGAGGTCGGTCGCGATCCGCCCAATCTCCCTGACGGGCTGACGCACGGTGGCGAGCTGTGGCCAGGTCATGCTGGCGACCGGGGCGTCGTCGAAGCCGGCGAGCGAGAGCTGCCGGGGCACCTCGAGCCCCATCTGGCGCGCGACGCACGCTGCCGCGGCGGCCATGTCGTCGTTGCTGGCGAAGATCGCAGTGGGCGGTGCGCGCACCTCGAGGATGCGTCGCGCACACTCGAGCCCGTCAGCGAACTCGAAGTTCCCGGTCTGCACGAGCTCCGGGTCGATGCTGAGGCCGCGCGCATGCATGGCATCGGAAAATCCGAGATAACGCTGTTCGGTGGCGCGGTGGCCCGCAGGGCCGAGCATGAAGCCGATGCGCGTATGACCGCGGTCGAGTAGCGCCACGGTCATCTGCCGTGCCGCTGCGCGATCGTCCGTGTCGACGGACGGGGAGTCCACCGGCTCGCGCATCGGGGCAATGTGAACCGTGGGCACGTCCGCGTCCGCCAACGCGGCCCGCACGGTCGCATGATCGCTCAAGGGCGGCAGCAGGATGACGCCCTCCAGGCGGAGCTGCCGCACGAGCATGCTGACGTCCCGCGCCATCTCCTTGCTCGTGATGTCGAGCGGCTGCACCATCAGGTGCAGGTCCGATTCGCGGCAGCGCTGGACGGCACCGGTCTGGAACTCACTCAGGTAGTCACCCGGCTTGTCGTAGAAGAGGCCGATGAGGAAGGAGCGGGCGCCGGCGAGGCCGCGGGCGTTGAGATTGGGCTGATAGTCGAGCTGCCGGATGGCCTCCTGGATGCGATGCCGCGTTTCTTCGCGTACGCCGCGCTCGTTGTTGATCACGCGGGATACGGTCTTCGGCGACACCCGGGCGCGGTCGGCGACCATCTGGATCGTCGCGGGGCCTCGCCGCGCGCTCGCCTCTTTGCTCATCATGCTACGATAAAACATATGTCAGCGCTGTCAACTGGCGCGCCGGTCCTCGACCTGCTCGTCGTCGCGGTGTGCGTGGTCGGCATCGTCGGATTCGGGCTCGCCGTCTCGCGCCGCAGAGCGCGCGCCGAGGAGTACTTCCTCGCCGCACGCGCCTCCCGCTGGCCGGCCATCGGCCTCGCGCTCTTCGCTTCCAACATCTCTTCGACGGCGATCGTCGGGCTCGCGGGCGCCGCCTACGTCATGGGCATTTCGGTCTACGACTACGAGTGGTCGGCGGGAGTCGTGCTGGTTTTCTATTGCGTCTTCCTGCTGCCCTTCGTGTTGCGCAGCCGCGTCTACACCATGCCGGAGTTCCTCGAGCGCCGCTACGACGGCCGGGTGCGCCTCTATTTCGCGGCGCTCAATGTCTTCCTCAACGTCTTCGTGGATTCGGCGGCGGCCCTCTACTGCGGCGGGCTGGTGTGCAGGATGCTCTTACCGGGGCTGCCGCTCTGGGCGATCGTTGCGGCGCTCGCCGGGGCGACCGGTCTCTACACCCTGGCAGGCGGACTGCGTGCGGTGATTTATACCCAGGCCGTGCAGGCAGTGCTGCTCATCGCCGGTGCCGTCACGATCACCGCGGCCGCCTTCACTCGGGTGGGCGGCTGGCACGCCATCGCGCACGGCGTCGATCCGGCGATGCTGTCGCTGATCCGGCCGGCCGGCGATCCCGGTGTCCCATGGCCGGGCCTTGCGCTCGGCATTCCCGTGCTCGGGCTCTACTACTGGTGCACCAATCAGTACATGGTTCAGCAGACGTTGTCGGCCCGAAGCCTGGATGACGGGAGAGGGGGTGCGCTGTTCGCCGGCCTGCTGAAGCTGAGCGTGCTGTTTCTCATGATTTTGCCCGGGACCTGTGCGCTCGTGTTGTTCCCGCATCTCCCGCGCTCGGATCTCGTCTATCCCACGCTCATGCTGCGCCTCCTGCCGCAGGGGCTTCTCGGGCTCGTGGCCGCAGGGTTCGTGGCCGCGACCATGGCCGCCGTCGCCTCCACACTCAACTCCGCCTCCGCGATCATCACCATGGATGTAGTGAGGCGGCTCGCGCCGCGGCTGTCGGAGAGTCAGATCGTACGCATCGGCCGCAGGAGCATGGCGGTCCTGCTCCTCGTCGCGGTGCTCTGGGCCCCGCAGCTACAGCGCTTCGGCACCCTCTGGCAGTATCTGCAGGCGATGCTGGCCTATGCGGTCCCGCCGATCGTCGCGCTGGTACTGACCGGGATCTTCTGGCGCGGCGCGAACGCCAGGGGCGCCGCGGTGACCCTCGTGCTCGGTACGGCATGCGGCATTGCGCTCTTCATCGCGAACGTACCTTTACAGCTCCTGCACCTGCACTTTCTATACGTCGCGCCGCTCCTGTTCGTTCTCGACACCGCGATCCTGGTCATGGTGAGCTCGTGGAGCCGCTCGCCCCGCTCGGCAGTGGCGTCGGAGCTGGTCTGGACCCCCGCATACTACCGGGCGGAGACGGAGCGGCTGCGATCCGTCGCGTTCTGGCGCAATTACAGAACGCACGCCGTCGGTCTACTCATTCTGACAGCCATCGTGGTCGTTATCTTTCGATAGGCCGGGCGATGGCCCCTGCGACATCCGCGGCCGTCTGTCTACTCTCGAATTGACAAAAACGCAGCATGTAGTAGAGTCGCCGAACAATATAGTAGGGTGCCCGGTGATGCCCGAGCGGGACCACGCTCAGGAGCCATAGAAATGAAGCGACTACGATTGCTGCTCTTGCCTGCTGTCTTCGCCGCGGTTGCTTTCGGACAGCAGAGAGCCGGCGGCGCTGCTGCCGACATGGTCTACGCGCGGCCCGGCCAACTCGTCGACGTCGGTGGATATCGCGTGAATCTCCATTGCATGGGAAGCGGGTCGCCGACGGTCGTGTTCGACTCGGGGTGGGGAGACTGGTCGCCGGCGTGGTCGAAGGTACAGCCGCAGGTCGCCAGATGGACGCGCGCCTGCAGCTACGACCGTGCCGGCACCGGGCTCAGCGATCCGGGTCCCCTGCCGCGCACCAGCGTGCGCATCGCCGGAGAGCTGCGTGCTGCGCTCCATCATGCCGGCCTCGCTGGGCCCTACATTCTGGTCGCGTCCGCGTTCGGCAGTGACAACGTGCGGACATTTGCGGACCTGTACACGCGTGAAGTCGCCGGATTGGTTTTTGTCGATGCGGATGCCGACGACCTCATATCGAAGGCGCTGCAGGAGGAGAGCCATCGAAGTGAGGCCGGATTCATCCCGAGCTTGATCGCGTGTCGGAATGCAGTTGCCGAGCACAGGCCCCTGCCGGTACTACCCTCCAGGTCGAGCCGGCCATCGCGGGTGTGTGCCGAACGCGTCTTCTTCCGGGGCTTTCCCGAGGCTGAGTGGTCTTCAGGGCTGAACGCCGAGGTGCTGCAGCTCGCGAAAACCAAGGTCGCCATGTATGACGCCTACATCTCCGAGATGAAGGAAATGCCGGCGGACGAGCTCTGGCTGCGACAGCACCGCCGCTCATTCGGCTCCGTGCCCCTTCGCGTGCTCACCAGCGGCAATCACGGAGTGGGCCATTTGGCCCAAAAGCCGCCGGACACGCCGCAGCATCTCGAGTACGAGAAGGAAAACACGCAGGCTCAAGGCCGTTGGCTCGCGCTGTCCTCCGATGCCAGGCAGATATTCGTGCACGACAGCTCGGAATACATCCAGTTCGACCAACCGGCGGCGGTGATCGACGCCATCCGTGACGTGCATGACCGGGCAGAGAATGCCGCGAAGGCGCAGCAATCACAGCCATCACCGCGCGCAATGGAAACTTTTCGCGACTGCCCCGATTGCCCGCAAATGGTCGTCGTTCCAGCGGGGCGATTCACCATGGGCTCCTCGGCGGCTGAAAAGTCCTGGGCAGCCGCTCACGGCACCACTTTGGGGTCGGTGGCGGATGAGGCTCCGCAGCACGAAGTGTCGGTGCCATCGTTTGCCATAGGTAAATATGACGTAACCCGGGGGGAATATGCGGCCTTCGTTCGGGAGACGGGGCACCCCGCCGGCGATGGCTGCGGCGCGGATAGCTACTCGTGGCGGAAGCGTCCGGAGCTCAGCTGGGAGAATCCCGGGTTCAGGCAGACCGATCGCGACCCAGTGGTGTGTGTGAGCTGGCAGGATGCGAACGGGTACATTGCGTGGCTGAACGGCAAGCTGAGGCGGAGCTCCAGCGCTTCAAACACGGGGCCTTATCGCCTGCCGAGCGAATCAGAGTGGGAATATGCAGCGCGCGCCGGGACGCAGACGAGATTCTGGTGGGGCGACGATGATGCTGCGACGCCGGACCATGCCTGGTACAAGGAAAACGCGGGTGGGACCACACATCCGGTGGGCATGAAGGCAGCGAATGCGTTCGGTCTGTATGACGCAGTGGGCAATGTCTGGCAGTGGACCGCCGATTGTTACGCCGGCAGCTATTCCGGCGCGCCGGCCAGTGGCCGTGCCAACGAGACCGGCGTGATCGATCCTCGTCCCAAGGGCACCCACGTATGCATGCGCGTGGATCGGGGAGGCTCGTGGTTTTTCGGGCCGTGGGCCCTGCGCTCGGCCACACGGGAAAGAAATCCTGTCGACTTTCGCGACACCTACATGGGATTTCGCGTGGCGCGGACGCTTTGAGCGAGCTGTGCCGCGCACCACTCGGGCGTAGAATCCTCGCACCCGCAGCAAATGTGAGTCGCATGCGCCTATCGAAAGCCGAGACCCGAATCCTGGAGCAGTTCTGGAAGCTCGGAACCTGCTCGGTGCGCGAGATTCTCGAGAGCCTGCCCGAAAAAGAACGCGTCGCTTACACGACGGTACAGACGCTGGTGTACAGGCTGGAGCTAAAGGGCGCTCTGCGGAAGGTGAAGAAGATCGGCAACGCGCAGCTGTTCGAGCCCGCGATCGACAAGGGGGAGTTCCGCAGCGGGCTGGTCCGTGATCTTCTGGACCTCTTCGGCGGCTCGCCCAGGCTCCTCGTCTCGAATCTGCTCGAGACGGGTACGATTACGCTCGAGGACCTGAAGGCGCTTCAGGAGGCACGTCCCGTGAAGGAGAACAAGCGGCGAGGTCGGAGTGATCGTTGATGCGTGAGCACGTGGCACCGGCGCTGTATTACCTGGAGGTACATCTCCTGTATGCATCGGTCGTGTGCCTCGCCGCGTGGATCCTGACTTCGCTGTGGAAGGGCGGTGAAACCGCGAAGTACTGGATCTGGGTGGTGACGTCGGTCAACTTCATGGTGCCTTTCGCCGGCTTCTTCAACGGATTCGGCTCATCGCATCTCGCCTGGGCAACCCAGCTCGCCGGCCTCGACAGGGTGGGCTACGACCTGTCCCAAAATCTGTCCGCCGGCGCGGTGCTCCTCGGCGTATGGCTGTGCGGCGCGAGCTTCATGGCCGCACGGCTGGCGGTGCGCCTGCCGGGGAGCCGCGGGACCCAAGATATGACAGGCGGCCGCAATCCCACGCCCTTCCGGCGACGTCTGCTCACACGCGGCGTTCCGGTCATCCTCTGCGCAGCCGCAGAGGGGCCGTCGGTCGAGGGAGTGCTGCGCCCGCACATCTCCCTGCCGCTGGGTATCGACGACGTTCTGACCGAGCGAGAGCTCGATGCCGTCCTCATCCATGAAGTGACCCACGCGCGACGGCGTGACAACCTCGTTGCGCTCATTCACGAGATCGCACTCTGCGGTCTGTGGTTTCACCCGCTCCTGTGGCTCGCCGGCGCACGCCTCGCCCTGTTCAGGGAGCTGTCCTGCGACGAAGCAGTGATAGAGAGCTCGCGCGGTCCGGATCTCATCAGCGCGCTGGCAAAGCTGGCCGATCCGGGGGAGTCACGGCTCCTGAGCCCCGGCGCCGCAACCCTGTTCAGCCATCGCCTCGCGCTTCTGCAGACTTCTCAGCCGAACCGCGCGAGTCGTGCCGCGATGTTGGCGCTGCTCGGACTCTTCACAGCCGTGCTGCTTGCATGCATGGTGGAGACGATCGCCCATACTTCGTGCTGCTTCAATCTCCCGGGGTAGTCGAGCAGCGAAACGGGCGCGGACATCATGTTCGCTCCTGCCCTCGACCTGGCGCACCCATCATCACGCGCCCGGGCCGTACAGCTCCTGCTCGCTGACGGCCGGTTGCATGGCCTGCGGCTGCGCCGCACGCCGGGCAGCGCCGAACATTGCGCCACGCGCGGTGACCACCGGGGCAAAGCGCGCGAACCCGACCGGCTTGGCGACGTCATCGTAGATCGCTTCCATCCCTCCCTGCCTGAGATAGGTCTCGTGCCAAAACCCGGTGCCCCCGGAGTTGCGCAGAAAGGTCTTCCACCACTGACGGTGCGGCTCCGAGTGAGACCAGGCGAGCAGTGACTGCATGTCGCGCCAGTACTGGCGCATTCCGAAGTGCAGCGGCAACAGCGAAAAGAGCAGGTTCTCGTGCAGCAGCAGTCCGTCGGGCCGTGCGGCCACGGAATCCGAGATCTTGGGGCCGAACCCCGCCAGCGTCTTCAGGCCCGCGATGCGGTTGACGCGCATCCCCAGGTAAATGACCACGAGCTCAGGATATTTCGAGAGGTCGACAGTGAGGCGATTGACCGGCGTCATGTTGCTGCCCTCGTATTGCGGATTGCCGTGCAGGTGCTGCAGGTACATCTGCGTGACGCCGGAGCCGTCACCGTGCTAATGTAACCAATGGTCACATCATAGAGGCATATGTTACCAATGTCAACATCTGCGCCGCGATCGCGCTCCGGACGAAGCCGAGGACGTTCGTATCACCATGGGGACCTGCGCAACGCGCTGATCGAGGCTACCGTGGAGCTCATTCCCGCGGCCGGCGTCCGCGGGCTCAGCCTGCGTGAGGTGGCGCGAGCCGCAGGAGTGAGCCACGCCGCCTCATACCGGCATTTTCGCGACAAGGAGAGCCTGCTCGCAGCGGTTGCGGAAACGGGCTTTTCAAACCTGGGCGAAGCGCTTCGCCGCGCAGCCCAATCCGCGGGGCCGGACCCTGTCGCCAAGCTGCAGGCGGCGGGTGTCGCCTACGTCGAGTTCGCCATGCGCCATCCGGCTCACCTGCACGTGATGTTTGGTGGTGCGATCGGGAGCTTCGACCGATATCCGACACTACTGGCCAGCGCGCGTGCGGCGCGTGCGGAGTTGCACGAAGTGGTCGCGGAGATCAGCCGCAAGGGTTCAGCCGGCGAAGCCGAGGAAGAGGTTCTCGAGGCGGCGGCCTGGTCGATCGTCCACGGGCTCAGCGTTCTGCTCGCCGATGGTCAAATGCGGCGCCAGGATGGCACGCAGCTATCGAGGCGCGCCGGCCTGAGCCTCGCGCAGGCGGTCACGCAACTGTTCTGCGCCGGATTAGCTGCATAGGGAATCCGCGTTGGGTCCGGCGCCATCGCGGAGCGCTTCGCCCGGCGCCCCGACTGTCGAGCCGTACGCAGCGGCGCTAGCTATGGCGGATTGACCGCCGAGGTCATTCCGCGGACGAGGCCCCCACCGCCACCCAGGCGAGATCGGCATTGGAGACGGACTCCAGCTTGAAGGTGCGCGCCGCGGCCGTCATCCGCGTCAGCGCCTGAGCGAGCGGCATGGGCGGCTTGGTGTCGCCTTTCTTGCTCTTGTGGAAGCGCACGGGGTTGATGCGTGCGACCACGTAGTTGCGCAGGTATGGCGATTTGAAGCCGCGCTGCTGCAGGGAGGCGATGATCTTCTTCACCTGCGCATCGATCTCGAGCAGCCGCGAGGCGTAGTCCTCGCGCTCCCGCAGGCTCGTGGCCAGGGGGCGCTCGCTGAAGCGGTCCACTTTCTTCAGCAATGCGCTGTAGGCGCCACCCGCGAACCGCGATGAGCGCTCGTAGACGATGCCGAGCGTCAGCAGGTCGGCGGACTCGAACTCCGCCGCGCGCTGCGACTCGCTGCCGCCTTTCTCCCGCTTGGCGAGGCTGCGCGCCATGCGGATGACTTCGAGGCTCCGATCGCGCAGGTTGTGCGCCTTCTCGGTGTTCAACGCCAGGATGCGATAGGCCAGTGCCTCATCCGGCGAGATGAGGGCCGTGATCTGCCGCAAGCCGAGGACTTTCGCGGCCGCCAGGCGGTGGCGGCCGTTCGGGGTCCACAGCCGGCCATCCTCGCCGCGGACCACGATCAGGGGATCGAGAAAGGCCGCAGTCTCGCCGATCTTTTCCGCCAACCTCTTGGCATGCGCGGGGGAGAGATCGCGCTGGAAGGGTGTCGGCTGCACCGCTGCCAGCGGCAGGCATGCCAGCAGCAGTGGCCGTCCGCCCATGGGCTCACGGTAGGCGCCGATGGGCGCACCTCCGGCCTCACGCACCAGTGAGGCCAGCTCGGCCACCTCGGAGTTGTCGATGGCCACGGCAATCTCCGCCGCTTCGAGGCCACGCGCCTGCGCTCCCGGGGCGAGCTTCCCTCGCGCGCGCTTGGATCTGGTTGCGGGCCGGTCGCGGCCGGCGGACGTCTTCTTGCGAGCTGCCATACGTGCTACGGTGCACAATACGCACGTATTGGTCAATTGCTGCAAGCCGCCCGGGGCTGTGGCCGATTGACTGCAAGTCCCTGCGGCTATCCTCAATGGGCTGCAAGTCGCCTACGGCGCTTGCAGCGATCTCCGTCGGACTGGTATGGGCTCGCGGCCCAGGGAGCGGCCCTGGGCCGCTCAATCTTGTTCGGATGTAGAGATGGACACGACCTCCTCATCGCTGCGGGCGCCGGCCGGCAGCCTGCCGGCACGGCGCATCGATTCCCAAGGGCACTCGCACGTTGATTTTCGCGCCGTGATGGCGCTCGCCCTCCCGCTGATGGCCAACAGCGCCGTGCAGATCATTCTGAATCTCACGGACATGTGGTTCGTGGGGCACATCTCCACTGCGGCGCTGGCGGCGGTCGGTGCCGTGCAGTGGATGATTCTTGCCGTGGTGCTGGTGCTCGGGGGTGCCGGAATGGCCGTGCAAACGCTTGCTGCACACGCCCACGGCGCACGCCGCTATCGGCTTGCTGCCCAGGCCGCTTGGACGGCGCTTTGGCTGACTGTCTGTGTCGTGCCTGTGTTCATTGCGCTTGGTGCGGTAGGCAGGTCGATCCTCGCGCCTTTCGGGTTCACGCCGCGCGTCGAGGATCTCGCGCAGGAGTTCTGGTTCCCCCGGGTCGGGGGCGCCTCATTTGGCGTCGCGGCCTGGGCGATGATCGGCTTTTTCAACGGCATCGGCCGTCCGCGCGTCAGCTTCCTGGTGGCCATTGCGACGGCCATCGCCAACGCCATCTTCAACTACCTGTTCATCTTCCAGTTGGGGTGGGGCGTTGCCGGCTCCGCATGGGCGAGCAATGTCGCGCAGGCGGTGGGCTTTGCAATCGCGTTCGCCCTTTTTCTCAGGGTGCCATTCCGCCAGTCCCACAAATCACACCTGGCGTGGCGTCCGCGCAGGCGCCTCATCCGGGAGCAGATCCTCCTGGGCTTGCCGATGGGCCTGATGCCCGCCGCCGACGTGCTCGGCTTTTCCGTTTTTCAGATGATGGAAGTCCGCTATGGCACTGTCGCCGGTGCGGCGACTCAGATGGTCTCCGTGTTGACTTCCATTGCCTACATGCCCGGGATCGGCATAGCCACCGCCGGTACGACGCTGGTCGGCCAGTCGATTGGTGCCGGGGACCGGCACTGGGCCATGCGTCTCGGTACCCGGATCATCCTGCTCGCGGCCCTGGTGATGGGCGGCATCGGCTTTGCTCTCGCGGTCGCAGGCCCATGGATTCTGCCGCTCTTTGCCGGCTCTCACGATCGGGGCGCGGCCGCTGCGGCCGACCTGGGAGTGCAACTGCTCTGGCTCGCGGCCGCGTATCAGTTCTTCGACGGCCTGAATCTCGGCAGCAGCATGTGTCTGCGTGGCGCCGGCGATGTCAGAGTGCCGGTCGCGCTCGTCTTCCCGGTATGCTGGCTAGTGTTCGTGCCGCTCGCGCACATCATGATCTTCGCGCCGGGCCAGGGTTGGTTTCACTTCCTGCCGCAGTTGGGCTATGGCGCCAAGGGCGGCTGGGCGGCCGTCGTCATCTACGTCGTGCTCCTCGGGATGACGCTGCTCCTGCGGTGGCGCTCGCGCGCCTGGCAGCGAATCAGGCTTTAGAGCGCTCTCGGCCCGTCCCCGGACTGGACGTCGCAGCGCGCCGCGGGCGCCGGACGATCCGCAACTTCCCGCTGGCGCCTCCGCCGCAGAAGAAGCGGTCCCCGCCATCGGATTCGAGGCCGGAGATACCCGTGCCCGGTGGCATCTCGATCTGCTCCAGGACCTCTCCCGTGCGCGAGTCGACTTGCCGCAGCTCGCTCTCATCCCCTTCCCAGGTTGCATGCCAGAGCTCACCGTGCACCCAGGTCACGCCCGTGACGAAGCGGTTGGATTCGATCGTGCGCAGAATCGCGCCGGTGTCCGGATCGATCTGATGGATCCTGCGGCTCCGATACTCACCTACCCAGAGCGTCCCTTCGGCCCAGGCGAGGCCCGAGTCTCCGCCCCCGCCCGGGGCGGGAATGGTGGCCAGCACCCGGCCGGTCTCGAGATCGATCTTGTGAATCCGGTCTCCCGCAATCTGAAAGAGGTGGTGGCCGTCGAAGGCGGTTCCGGCGTGCGCGGCGGCATCGATCGAGCGCAGCACCGCTCCGCTCTCGGGATCGACGGCTCTCAGCCTCTCGCCGTCTGCAACCCACACGTTGCGGCCATCGTATGTAACTCCGTTGACGCGGGCGGAACCCTCGAACGGTCCGTGCTCTTTGACGATGTCGGCGGTCGACCTGCTCATACTCCGCTCTCTCTCGCGATGGGGTGGTTTGGACGAGCGACGAGCTGCATGCTAATCGACGGGCAGGGACGGCAGAAGTAACAAGCTCGTCGCGAATCCCGGCACGGGCGGCACCAGCCAGCGGCGCGCGCGCCCGCGCCCGAACGACTGTACTTTGCCTGCCGCCGAAAGGGAGTCGAGCGCGCGCTGCACCGTGCGCTGGCTCGTGCGCAACCCCAGCGCCAATGCGGAGGTCGACCATGACTCACCGTCCCCGAGAAAGGCGAGCACGGCGGCATGTCTCTCCTCGAGAGGCCGGGCGAGCACGACGACCCGGCGCGCGCCGTGTGGGGAAAGTACGAAGCCCCGCTCTGTCGCGTTGATCTCGGCCAGTGGCCGCAGCACCGCGCGCAGCCGCGCCATCTCAACTCGCAGTCTCGCGCGGTGCGACTCGTCGGCCAGCTTCAGTCGGAAAGCCCCAGCGACCAGCGTGTCTCTCGGCACATCATCCGGCCAGGCCTCGCCGAGCATGCGGATCAGACTGAACAGCACGGGGCGAGTTGCAAGGGAGATGACCTTGCGCTCATGGCGGACCGCATGACGGCACGCGTCGACGACGAACGCCTCGGAGGCGAGCAGCGCTTCGACTTCCGCGAGGAGAAGGGTCCGCTCCTTGCCGCGCTCACACAATCGCGCCACGGGCGTGCTCAGCATGGCGAGCGCGCCGCCGACTTCGGCCGCCAGAGCCGGAATGCCCGCCTGGCGCGCAGCATCCGCGGCGCGGGTGAGCGCGGCGCGAGCCGGCTTCGCTCTGATCCGCCGCATGGCGATACCGGCGAGGAGCAGCTCATGCGCTGCCTTCGATGCTGGAGGAAGTGGCGCCGGGTCGACGTGGGCGAGCAGGCTCTCGGCTTCATCGAGTCTTCCGGCGAGGAGAAGATGTCGCGCTTGCAGGTACCGCGCGAGGGCTGCATTCACCTTGTCTCCGTGCGCCTCGAGTGTCGCCCCCGCCTGCGGCAGCGCCTTCGCGGCCCAGCCCAGGTCGCGTGCAGCCAGGGCGACCTCCGCCTCAGCGAGCACGCACCGCGCGCGGGCCACGGCTTCCCTCGGGCCAAAGGCACGCGTGGCACTGCGCAGGAGCGTCCTCGCTTTCGCGTGCTCGCCGAGCTGCGCCATTGCAATGCCTCTGAGCGCGAGCGCCGGCGCGTCATCACGCAGTGCGACCCGCTTCAACGCGCCGAGGGGGTCTCCTGCCGCGAGCGCCCGTGCGGCAGCCGTGATCAGCGAGTCCACCGGAATCCCGCCACGCTTGTAACTCTCAGATCGGGAGGCCTGTCGCTAGCATTATCTCACGACTCGCCATTCACCCCGTGGGAGACCATCATGACGAAATCGACCCAACCCGGGCACCTGACCGGCACGCGCGAGCAGTGGCTCGCAGGGCGTCTCGAGCTGCTCGAAGCGGAGAAGGAGCTCACACGACTGAGCGATGAGCTCGCGCAGCAGCGCCAGGCGTTGCCCTGGGTGCGCATCGACAAGGACTACCGGTTCGAGACCGACCAGGGAGGCGCCAGCCTCACGGACCTCTTCCAGGGACGCTCGCAGCTCCTCGTCTACCATCTCATGTTTGGACCCGACTACGCTGCAGCATGTCCGTCCTGCTCGATGATCGCGGACGGATTCAACGGGTTCGTCGTTCACCTCGCCAATCACGATGTCACCCTCTGTGCGGTATCGCGCGCGCCGCTGGCGAAGCTGCAGGCGTACAAGCGACGGATGGGCTGGACATTCCCCTGGGCGTCCTCCTTCGAAAGCGATTTCAACTTCGATTTCAATATCGCCATCACCGAGGAGCAGCAGCGAGCGGGCAATACGGAGTACAACTATCGGCGGTCCGCACATCCGCTGGATGCGCCATCGGTGCCACCACCCGTGGCCCAATTCGCGGCCACGTGCGGTACCGATGCGGATACCTTCAGGCGCGACCGGCCCGGCATGAGTGCGTTCGTGCTGCAGGACGGAGCCGTCTACCACACGTACTCGACATATGCGCGTGGGCTGGATGTCCTTTGGGGTGCCTACCAGTGGCTCGATCGCGCTCCGCTCGGCCGCAACGAGCAGGGACTCTGGTGGAAACGCCGCGACGAGTACGGCGTGCGCTGAGCGTCCGCTGCCCGCTCACGGATCCTTACGCCGCGGACCGCCCTGTGGTTTGTTCGACTGGTTGTAGGGGTCGTAGCCGCCCCCCGGGTCGCGGTCCTCCTGAATGCGCAGCTCCTCGTCCTCCTTGGCCTCGACCTTGAGGTGCGGCAGCTCCAGCTTCTTCAGCAGCCGGGAAGTCGTGCCGATGGCGTTTCGTCCGGTTTCCTTCAGCCAGTCCCAAACGGCGTTGCCGCGATCATCGTGGCGGACGCGGCCCGAAGGGATTGGATCGTGCGGAGCGGATGGGCGGGACGAATGGGAAGCGGCGCCGGAGCGGGTATCCTTTGGAGCCGCCTCACCGGATCCGGCCGCTGATTGACTCGGCAGCGTGGATTTCGATTTAGACGGTTGCGGAGGCTCCATAATGCGCCCACCCGACGCCCTGACACGCCTGTACGGACTATAGCGGAGTTCCCGCAGCCGCACCACCGGCCATAATACGACACCGCTCTTCCAGGGGGAGGTTGCATGATAGGTCGCTTCGCATACGCGTCCGTGCCAGCCCTTATGCTCGCGCTTGCAGCTCTGCCGACCCCGGCGGCGGCAGGGCCGATGGCGCTCACCGACTACCGCATGTTGGTCGGCATCGCCGCACCGCAATTCTCGCCCGATGGCAGGCAGATTGCGTTTCTGACCGTGCGGTCGGATTTCGTGAACGATCGCTACGAGGCGACATTGCGGGTGATTCCGGCCGTTGGCGGTGAGTCGCGCGCCATCGTCGTCGATATTCCGGATCTGGAAGAGCCCAGGTGGTCGCCCGACGGGCGCATGCTGGCATTCCTCGGTACCGTGCAGAACGGAAAATCCCAGATCTACACGGTACCCGCTGCGGGCGGAACACCGGCGCAGCTCAGTAACGCGCCGAACGGTGTGGAGCAATTCGCGTGGAGCCCGGATGGGGACACGGTGGCTTACGTCACACCCGACGATTCTCCCATCAGTGACCAGGATCGACGTACCCATCAGGATCTCTTCATCATCCGGCATGACGACTATCTCGCGGACAAGCCGGCTGTCCCGTCGCATATCTGGCTGCTCTCGGTGAAGACGGGGAAGTCACGTCAACTCACGCGCGGCCCGACGAGTGTGCTCGAAGCTGCGCCGCCCTTCGGCGGGCGGCCCTCTGCGCCATCATGGTCGGCGGATGGCCGCTGGATCGTGTACACCCGGCAGGCCGATGCCAATGATGCCGACTCGGACCGGACCACCGCCGTAGCGGTGAATGTTGCGAGCGGGGAGGAGGGTGCGCTCAGCACTCGGGACAGCTACGAATACGACCCGCGGTTCGCGCCCAAGGGCGGGGAAGTTGCCTACCTGTATCTGCATGGCCCCGGCGCCGTCAGCGATGTCGATCTGTTTGTTGGCTCGCCGGATGGTGGCGCCGTTCGGGACGTGAGCGCCGACCTGGATCGGAATCTCCTCGCCGACTTTGCCTGGCTGCCGGATGGCAGCGGGGTAGTCGTGATGGCCGACGACCACATCGGCAGCAAGCTCTACGTGCAGCCGCTGCGCGGTCAGGGGCATGCGCTGAATCTCGGCGCTCTCAATCCTCTGGATCTCGCTTCCGCGCCCGATGGCGCGCTGGCCGTGGTCGCAGACAGCGCTTCGCAGGCACCCGAGCTCTACCTGCTGCGCACACCCGACAGCTCCCCGCAGCAGCTCACGCACTTCAACAGCCGCTTTGCGGCGTTCACATATCCCAACAGCATTGAGGTGCAATGGCATGCATCGGACGGCCAACCTGACGACGGCATATTGACCTATCCTGACGGTTATCATCCGGGCAAGCGCTACCCGCTGGTCGTCTTCAGCCATGGCGGTCCGGAGGCTGCATCGACCGCGGATTTCGACGGCGGAGAGATCGGGCCACTGCGCGACCTCTTCGCGGCACGCGGCTATCTGGTCTTCGAGCCCAACTACCGCGGTAGTGACAATCTCGGCAATGCTCATGAGCACGCCATCTACCGCGATCCCGGCGCAGGCCCCGACAAAGACGTCATCTCCGGCATCAAGATGCTGCAGGGGAGGGGTATCGTCGACAGCGCGCGGATCGCCGCCGTGGGCCACTCCTACGGGGGCTACATGACGGCCTGGCTGATTTCGCACGAGCACTTCTGGCGCTGTGCCGTGGTGGCGGATGGCGCGCTCGATTGGACGGAAGAATACGAGCTGTCGGGCGCCGGCAACCTGGCGTGGACCCGCGACTCCCTCGGCGGCACTCCGTGGGACAAGGCGAGCGCCGAGCTGTATCGCACCGGCTCGCCGATCACCTACGCCGGCGACATCACCACACCAACGTTGATCGTTTCCGGGACCGATGACGTCACCGTCCCCATCACCGAATCCTTCGCGCTCTACCACGCGCTGAGCAGCCGGCACGTCCCCGTGACCTTCATCGGGATCCCCGGCGCCCACCATTCGCCACAGGACCCGGTGCACCGGGAGTTGTATTATCGTGCGATCGACCAATGGGTGGCGGCCCGCCTCGGCCATGATGCGGCGGGAGCCGACTAGCCGCTGAGCAGAAAGGATGGTCCGTATGCGTGTCTCGAGCGTCGAAGTGACTCCGGTGAGCGCGCACGGTCCGGCGGCGTGGGCATGCCTCGAGCGCTATTTCGAAGAGCTTGCCGCCCGCTTCCCGGAGGGCTTCGACTGGGGAAGCGACGGCGGGGTGGAGCTCGACGACTATCTCCCGCCGGCCGGCGTCTTCCTGGTGGCCCAGATCCTCGGCGAGCCGGCGGGTTGCGGCGCGCTGCGCACGTTCTCGCCGGGCGTCGGCGAGATCAAGCGAATGTGGGTATCGCCGGAGGTTCGCGGTATGGGCGTGGGTCGCAGGCTTCTCGAAGAGCTGGAGTGTGCGGCGCGGGCGCGCAACCTGCGCGCCGTGCGTCTGGATACCCACTCCGTCCTCGCACAGGCGCTGCAGCTCTACCGCAGCTCAGGCTACCGCGAAATCCCCCGCTTCAACGACAATCCGTACGCGCACCACTGGTTCGAGAAGATGCTCGACTGAAGCGGCGCTACCAGTATTGTAGCGGCAGCGCCCGGTAGGATGCCGGGAAGAAGCGCTTCAGGCTCTGGAGCTTCGGCACGTCATTGACTTCGATGTACTCCATGTGCGGGTTCTTGATCATGAAGTCCTGCTGGCTGAGATCGACCGGGTTGAAGGCTGGCAGCGGATCGATGCGAGTCACGATCTTCTTCGGGAAGACCTTCGACTGATCGAGCTGCGCGACGTACGCCTGCGCGATGCGGCGCTGGTCGTCGTTCATGTAGAAGATGTCGGAGCGATAGCCACTGCCGACATCGGGGCCCTGGCGATCGAGCTGTGTGGGGTCGTGCATCGAGAAGAAGATCTGCAGCAGACGGCCATAGCTGAGCACCTTGGGGTCGAAGGTGATCTGCACCGACTCCGCCCCGCCGTCCTCGTCATTGTGCCCGCCGGTGAAACCGGCGACCACGCGCTTGATTCCTTTGACGTGCTCGAAGAGCCCCTGCGTTCCCCAGTAGCACCCACCGGCGAGCACCGCCTTCTCCGAGGAGCTGGAGGCATGGGAGTCATCCACCGTGGGCGGCGGCACCATCGTGGGTGGTGTCTCCTGCGCCGCCGCGGCGCACGATCCGAGCACCAGAATGCCAATGGCCAGCGAGCGGTTCATTGCTGCCTCCTGCGAGGTTCTGCGGCTGATGGCCCGATTCTGCCGCACCATCCCGGCCCGGAACAGGACCATTATGCCGCGCCCGGCCCTGTAGGAAGGGCGGAAGTACACCTGGCCGGAAAACTGGTACAGGTCCGGAAGATCGCGGCGGGCAGTTGCCTTGCCGGCAGGAGAGCGCGGGCGTTACTGTATACCCATGGCGGCGGTGCTCCTCTGGCTCATCCTTTTCTTCCTTTGCTGGCCCCTGGCCTTGCTGGCGTTGCTCCTGTGGCCCCTCATCTGGCTGCTGACCCTGCCGTTTCGGCTCGTCGGAATCGCGGTGGAGGGCGTGTTCGGGCTGCTGCGGGCGCTGATCCTGCTGCCGGCCCGGGTTCTCAGCGGCAGGCCGTAGCCCCCCTGCGTGGTACGGGCGCCCGACCTTCCTTCAATCGCCGCGGCGCGTCTCGAGGTTGGCGAGCGTCCCGTCTTCTGCGACTTCGAGCAAGAATTCGATCGGCTGGCAACAGACCTGACAGTCTTCGATGTAGCTCGTGGATCCTGAGCTGAGATCGATCGTCGTGTCGAAGGTCTCACCGCAGTACGGGCAGGGTACCGCCCGTGACTGCACGCTCTCGGGCGCGGCGCTCCCGGGCGCGGCCTCTCCGGGCTCGATGACCGGCTCGAGGCCGTAGAGCTCATCCACATCCGGCGGAATCTCCTCGTGAGTCACCGCGTTACTCACCCATTCGCGCTGAGCGCGCGCCAACTGCCAGAGTCTCACCATCCGTTTCCGGCCTGCGCCGCCGCGCCGAATTCAACATCATGGCAGCCGCATACACGACCACGCATACGACCAGCCAGCGCAGCCAGACGAGCGGTATCTCTTTGATCAGGTAACCTGCGATGAGCACTGCCGGCGGGCCGCCGATCGCAAGCCCCAGCGCCACGGGAGCGCTGTAACGCCGCGTGCGCACGAACCGCAGGCCGCCAATCGGCATGAGGAATGCGCACGAGCCCATCATGATCGGGAACACCGCCCGGGGGCTGAGGCCGAGCAGGCTCAACATGATCAGACAGGGCGCGTAGAGCCCTATCCCGAGTGTCATCAGCGCCCCGAGCACGAAATTGCCTGCCACGGCCACCAGGAACTGCGTGCCGGGCAGACTCGTGGCGCTCCCACCCACCGGCATCCAATTCAGGTTGGATGCGACAAAGAGAACGGCCGCGACGGCGAGCGCGACGCCCATTCCCACCTGGATCGCACGTCTGGGCATGCGTGCGACCACGCCCGCACCGAGCCACGCGCCGAGTATGGACGCGCCGATCATTGCGATGAGCAGGCGCGGATCGACGACGATCGCCGCAATGAAGATGAGCGCCTCGGTCAGCACCGGTAGCGCGTGGCCTACGTTGAGAGTGCCGGGAATGTCCTCGTCGGGAATCCGTCGGGTGAACTTGAGGGCTGCGGTCGTGGGGGCGAAGTTGCCGATTCCGAGCGTGTCCAGGAAGTTGGTGATGAATCCCACGACGAGATCGAATACGCGGGGACCCCGGGCGGAGGCTGAATCGGGAGGCGCTGAGCTCGTGGCCACCGGAGCAGGTGCTGCGCTGCCGCCATCGCGCCCCGGCTCGCCGGCGGCGGTGAACTGCTGCTCGAGCTGAGGCCAGCGCCAGACGAACCAGAGCGTCATCGCTGCAAGCAGCCCGAGTACCAGGCGCGTGATGCCGATGCCGCTCACCGCTGGGGTGAGGTACCAGGTGATTCCGACGATCGCGAGGCCAAGCGCGCCAAGCAGCGTACGCAGGCCGCGCCTCACGGCGTCCTCTTCATCGCCAATGAGCCCTCATCCGCGCCTCGGGGACATTCACCTGCCATGCTACACCGTATACCATTGACGGAACGGTACAAATCACTCGCAAGGGTCCGCCATGCCACCCCAGAATTCCTCGCCCGGCTGCACGTGGTCCGGCGTATTGCCGGCCGTAACCACCCAGTTCGACGCCCGCCTCGAGGTCGACCTCCCCGCCACCCGCGCGGTGCAGTCCGCTCTGGTCGAGGAGGGCGTCCACGGCCTGGTGGTACTGGGGACGTGCGGGGAGAACAATTCCCTCACCGCCGAGGAAAAGCGCACCGTGCTGCGCGGCGCAGTGGAGGCAGTCAGAGGTCGTGTGCCGATCATCGTGGGCGTCTCCGAGCTGACGACCGCGGCGGCAGTTGCGTTTGCCAGGGATGCCGAGGCGATCGGGGCCACCGCTCTCATGGTGCTGCCGGCGATGGTGTACGTGCCGAGTGCGCACGAGCTGGAATTCCACTTCCGCTCCGTGGCGGAGGTCACGCGCCTGCCGATCATGCTCTACAACAATCCGCCGGCCTACCGGGTGAGCATCGAGACTGCTACCCTGGTCCGCCTGGCGGACGTGCCCAACATCGTCGCGGTGAAGGAATCCGCGCCGGATCCGCGTCGCTTCACGGATGTGGTCAACGCTTGCGGCGAGCGTTTTGCGCTCTTCGCGGGTCTCGATGATGTGATGTTCGAAGGCATTACCCTCGGCGCGCGCGGCTGGGTCTCCGGGCTCACCAACGCCTTTCCGCGCGAGTCGCTGGCGCTCTACGAGGCGCTCCAGGGTGGCGATCTCGTCCGCGCCCGTAAGATCTACCGCTGGTTCATGCCGCTGCTGCATCTCGACGCCGAGCATGATCTGGTGCAGTCGATCAAGCTCGCCGAGCAGATCATGGGCCGCGGCAGCGAGCGGGTGAGACCGCCGCGGCTGCCGCTCACCGGAGCGCGGCGGGAAGAGGTGACTCGCCTGGTCGAGCGCGCGGCCGCTACTCGCAACCAGATAGCCTGACGTCGACTCGACCGCAGGCGCGCGCTTGCGTTGCGCTTGCACGCGGGCGCAGCCGCAGGATAGGGCACGTCGCCTGCTTGCTCCCATGGCTTCTTTCGTTTGGCGCAACGTGTACGAGGAGGCATGGCTATGGCAACGTTGAGCGGCATGAAAGTGGCCATTCTGGCGGCGGAAGGCTTCGAGCAATCCGAGCTCACCGAGCCGCGCAAGGCGCTCGAGGATGCGGGCGCGCAGACCCGAGTGATATCGCCCGCCAAGGGCGAAGTGCAGGGCTGGAAACACTTCGACAAGGGCGAACGGATCAAGGTCGACGTGCCATTGGAACAGGCCGACGCTGCGGACTACGACGCGCTGCTGTTGCCGGGCGGTGTGGCCAATCCGGACCAGCTCCGTGCGATGCCGAAAGCCGTGCAGTTCGTTCGCTCCTTCTTCGAGACCGGTAAGCCCGTGGCCGCAATCTGCCATGGTCCCTGGACCTTGATCGATGCCGGTGTGGTGCGCGGCCGTACGCTGACCTCCTGGCCCTCGCTCAAGACGGACTTGATCAACGCGGGGGCCATGTGGGTCGATCAGGAGGTCTGTGTCGATCATGGGCTGGTCTCCAGCCGCAAGCCGGCCGACATCCCGGCTTTCAACCAGAGAATGATCGAGCAGTTCGCCGGCGGACGGCAGTCGGGCAAGGCTGCGGTGTCGCGAGCCGCACCGGGCAGTTCTCCGCGACCGCACTGATTTCGCGGCCCGCCCCATCGGGGAGCTCCCGCCGCGGACGTGAAGCGGCGGGAGCGGCCGCGCATGTTATGATCGTGCCTACGTCCCAGGTCGCGGCGCAAATGTCGCGACCCCGCGGGATCCCATGGACATGCTCCACCTGCGACACGCAATCGGGTGATCGACGCCGGCGTCGAGATCTATCGCTCCTTCCTGCGCCGCGACTGCGAGGAGCGCGGCTTCATGCTCGGCGCCGTGGGCATCAGCAGCGTGATCGTGCTGCGCAGCGGGCAGTTCTCACTGGAAGTTGCCGAGGCCGATGCGCCTCGGGCGCTCGATCATCTGCATGAATACGAGGCCGAGAATCGGCCTGCGCAGCCGGCGCCGCTCCCGCCGCCACTCCATCGCAATGCCTGGGCTGGATGCGTGGGCTACACGGTGTGCCTGCTCGCTGTTGCCTACGCTATTTCCAATGGCCTGGTGCGTCTGGATGCTTTCCACACCGGGGAGCTGGATGCCGCGCGCGTGCAGAGCGGGCAATGGTGGCGCGCATGGACCGCGCTCACCTTGCACCTGAGCGGCCCTCACCTGGCCGCCAACCTGGGGGCCGGCATCTGGTTCGGCTACCTCGCGGGATGTCAACTCGGCGTCGGTGTCGCGTGGCTACTCATCGTGTTGGGCGGTGGCATCGCCAATCTGCTGGAAGGACTCTTCGGTCCGCCATGGCATCAGTCGGTGGGCGCCTCCACTGCCGTCTTCACGGCTCTGGGCTTGATGTCGGCGTATACCTGGCGTGAGCGGTTGCGGCTACCACAGAGATGGGTCCAGCGCTGGGGTCCGTTGGTGGCCGGGATCGTTCTCCTGGGCTGGCTCGGCACGGCCGGCAAGGAGACAGATGTGATGGCTCACATACTCGGCTTTGGAATCGGCGTGCTGCTCGGCGCAACGGCGGCGCTGCCCGCTGTGAGTCGACGCCTTCATGACCTTCGCCAGTGGCCAGCCGGACTGGCGGCCATCGCGATCGTGGCGGCGGCCTGGGGGCTCGCCCTAGCGAGTTGAGCCGCCCACCCGCAGATCCTCGCCGGATCTCTCGGCCGGGTAAGGCTCGTTCATCAGGCCACGCCATACGATGCGGTTGAATTCGACGGCATCCACTTTGTCCTCCGACGTGAAATCCATCTTCTTCGTCGCGCTCGCCCAGTAGGCGGCGGTATGGGTCGACTGCAGCGTCTTGGCGCAGCTCTCGGCAGCGGCGCCGAGCGGCAGCTTGGTCCCGGTCAGGAGGCACGACGGCACCGCCGTGAAGCTCCAATCTTTCTGCCGCAGGTCGAATAGGTCCGTCATGGGCCTCTGGTTGGCATCGAAGATGCTCAGGTGGTCGATGCCGAGGATGTCTTCAATGGTCCGCAGCACGTTCACCGTAGTGAAATAGTCGCTCACTACCGCGTGCTGCTTCACGTAGGGCCCGACGACATAGGCGGGGCTGCGGTGCGCATCTACGTGGTCAGGTCCGTCCTGCGCGTCGTCCTCCAGTATGAAGATGAGTGTGTCACTGCGATAGGGACTATGGGCGACCGCCTGGACGAGGAGCCCGACGGCGTAGTCGTTGTCGGCCTGCTGGAGCTCCGGCGTGTTCACTCCGTCGAGCGCATGATCGAAATCTCCCATGTGATCGCCCGGCAGCCAGAGCAGCGAGAGCTGCGGCAGATTCCTGTGCCTGATGAAGCCGGTGAATTCCCGCTGCCACTCCCGCTCGCGGTAGAAATCCGGAAAGGCCGCCTGGAAGCTCCTGTAATACGGGTCGCTGATGCCCAGCAGATCCTTGTATGCCGGATACATGACCTGCAGATGATCGGCGTAGGGATCGAGGTCCATCGGGATGCTGTGTGGATCATGGGGGTCGTAGCGGGTGGTATCGCCTTCCATGCCGTAGTTGCGCACCGAGCGCCCGGCACGCAGCGCGGCGCTCCAGATGTAACCCTGCTGTGTGAGGCCGCCCGGGCCGTCGATCCCTGCAACGTCGTTGGTGCCGGGCAGGAGGTCCGGATCGTCCGGAGTCCCGGGGTTCGCCTTGCGGCGCTCGGCCAGCGTCGCATACGCAATGTTCACCCCGCGGTTCAAGCCCGTGGTGTCGGCTGTGACGCCGCGCAGCGCATAGGTGGGGGGCACGGTCTTGACGCCCTGGTCGCTCTCGCGCGCCGCCGTGCTCCAGGGCCAGCCTTCGCTGCTCACCTCCCCGGACACGTAGAAATTATCCAGATCCACGAAGCCACGGGCCAGTGCATGAAAGTTGGGCGTGTTCCGGGCGCCGAACTCGGTGATCGCCGGATCGCCGTTGCCCTCGCCGAGGTCGCCGAGTATCTGATCGTAGGTGCGGTTCTCCTTGATGATGTAGATCACGTGCTTGATCTTACTGCGCAAGGCCGTCATGACCTCGATGTCATGGGGCGCCGCGGCAACCTTGAAGTTATCGTTGGCGAGGACCTGCTGGGTCAGCGTCGCAAGCTCGCTGTCGGATGGCAGCGGAACCGTCAGGAATCCGGCTTTCGAGAGCTGCAGCACGTAAGCGTTGCTGGCCGCTGCCTGCACCGGATGACCGCGGTGATTGCGGTTGGCGGAGTTCGGGCCCGGGTTGCTGCGGCTGTTCACGACGTAGAGCCTGGGCTGCAAACGTCCCGCTACCACCGCCTGCGGATACCATCCTGTCGGGATCAGGCCCGTGACCACCGGCTTCGCCCTGTCGAGCGCAACGACAGCCACGGCGTTCATTCCTCCGTTGGTCACGTACAGACGCCTGCCATCCGGTGACAGCGCCACGCTGTTGGGCGCCACCCCGCGATACCCATACCGTCCGCGCACCATGCCGGGTGGCGCGATGGTGCGGATACGGCCGCTCATGCTGTTGGTTCGGGTGTCTATTACGGCGACCACATCACTGTTGTCACAAGCCACGTAGAGGTGCGTCTGCTGCGTATCCAACAGCATCTTCACCGGATTGCCCTGCAGCTTTATGCGCTCGACGATGCGGGGGTGTGCCGGCTGTGATATATCGACCACGTCCACTTCACGATCGCGCTGACTGCCGACGTAGGCCGTCGAGTCGCCCTTGATGGACACCCAGAAGGGATTCTCGCCCCCCGCGACCCCGTGGCGACCGCCGGATTTTCCGGGCCGAAGGTCGAGCTCCGACCGCACACTCCGGCCATCGAGGTCGATGATGGAAATGGAATCGTTGAAATAGTTCGCCGCGATGAGCTCCTTGCCGTCGGCCGTTACCCCGAGGCCGGCTACCGTCGGGCCTATCCCGATGCCGTTGCCCGCCTTGTGTCCGAGCTTGATGGGCTGGGAGGCTTCCGCCCACTTGCTCCCTTGGAGTGCGTACACGTGCACCTCGTCATCCCCACCGCCGGAGACGTAGAACTGCCTGCCATCGGGCGCGAACGAGATGCCGGCAAACGTGTTCGGCACCTCTACCACCTGCTTTTCACGGGCGTGGGGCGTGCTGACGTCATACACGAACACGTACTCATTGGAGTCCGGCGGCGACTTTTTGCCGGCAGCGGTGTAGAGCACATTGAAGCCGCTGGTGAGGATGAGCAGAGTGCGTCCGTCCGGACTGAGCGCCTCGGCGATCGCCTGGCCGGCGGTGTATTTCGGAAAATCCTTCAGGTGCGGATTGAGGCGGATGAAGTCAGCCCCCGGCGCCGCGCGTGGCGTCACGAATTGCCCCGTCGGCAGCTCGCTCCTATCCTCATCGCGAGCCGTGTCGGGAGCGGCGGCGCTGATCGCGGGAACGAGGCCTGATGCGAGGATCAGGGCAAACACGAACGAGCGGCTCGTCATGGCTGTCGGCTCTCTTTTGCATGCGGATCGGAAGCGGCCCCGCCTGGCGGCGTGACTCGCAGAGCATCTCTCGGTGCCGGCCCAAGCCGGACGATGCGGTCACCGCGGAAACTGCTTGCCCAATAATCCGCGCCGTACAGCAGGGCAGTCGACGCGGCTGCGAATGTGGACGTGGGTGTCACCGCCCAACGAAGTCGGACCGCGGATAGCCGCGGATCGACTATGGCGATCATCGAGCCGACGCGGCACTTGCTGTCGCCCGAGCAATTCATGATGGCGCGCGCCGTACCTACTTGACCCGCTATCAAGAGTCTCCCGTCCGGCAGCCAGTGCAGATTGTCCGGATGAAAGTCGCCGAGCCGGATGCGGGTCGGGGCCACCCCTGTGCGCAGCGAGAGTACGCGCAGAGTTCCGTCGTTCCAGTCGTTTACATAGAGTGTGCTTCCGTCAGCCGACGCGGCCACGCCGTTATCGCCGCCGAACCCGCTGCCCGCGACGCGAGCCCAGCCTTTGTGGGCGCTCCATCTGCCAACGTAGCCCGCAGGCCTGCCCGCCAGTAGATCCGTCAGGCCCTGGGCTCCCGCGGTGCCGAAGCTCGTCACCGCGAAACCGTCGGGCAACGCGGCCACCGCATTGGCTGACATGTCGGCAGGAAGAATCACGCATCCCTTCCAACTCAATTTCGGGCCATCCGTATCCGGATGAACGTCGAAAACCTCGATCGATTCCCGGCCTCCGTGGTTCACTGCGAAGAGCTCTGTCGCGCCATTCGGGCGCCGGCGTATGTCGAGGCCGTGGGTGATCATTGCGCCGGCAGCAGGCGCTCGAGGACAGCCCGCGTACGTTGCGGTTGGGCGTCCGGAGAAGTCGGGCATCAGAGCACGCGCGGTCCGCCGCCCGAGATCTATGAGGAAGAGACCTCCGGCAGGGGGCCTGGCCAACTCACTCACGATTGCCCACCGTGAGCCGGTCAGTCGGACGAAATCCTCGGGATTCTTCGGTCCGCAGATCTGGTCGCGGGTGCAGGGTTCGGCCGCCTCCGCCGCGGATGAGAGATCGACGAGCGCCAGAGCCGCGGCGCCGGCAATCGTCACTACAGCCTGCGCCAACAGCTTCGCCGAAGACGGCCTCATGGCAGTAATTCGTCCCGAATAATCAATACGGCTCGGCGCACTCTATGGGAGCGCTCGCTCATCAGGAAGACAGGCATGCCTCGCGGGAAAGGCTATCCGTCGCAAGGACGCATGCGCGCCCCAAGTCCGTTCAAGCGCCGGCTATTGCGGCGTGATGAGGGCGTAAGCTTTTGCCATCTGGATCCCGGCCTCGCGCGTGGCTTGGACGGGATCCTGCTGCGCCGCGCGCGCGATGGCCGTCAGCTCATCCCTTTGACCATCGGTCAGAGAGAAGTGTCCGGCGGCGAGCGCCGCCAACGCGGTAGCGCGCTCGCGCTCCGGGATCCCCGGTCGCGCCCATTTCAGCAGCAATCCAACGGCCTGTGGGCCACCGGTGTCGCCGATCGCCTCCAGGATGGCTTGGACGACATGCCGGTCCGACGCGGAGTCGATACGTCCGCTCAAGACTTGGAATGCCTCGGGAATTCCGGATGCGCCGATCGCGGAGGCAGCGGCAGCCTCTACCGCATAGCTGGGGTCGGTCCGCAGCAACCTCGTCTCGGTTGAAAACACATCCGCGTTGCCCTTGGATCTGCCCAACGACGCAGCTATCGCGGCACGCACTGCGTCATCGGGCTGGCGGAGCGAATTCTGCAACGCCCGCGTCGCTGCGGCGCCCCCGATCTCGCCCAGCGATGTGGCGGCGGCTGCGCGCACGCCGTAAAAGCGGTCCGCGTTCAATATGCCATCGAGGTGAGGAATGGCCGCCTGCGCCTGCGTCGCGTGGAGCCCGCCGAGCTGCTCGACGGCCCAGAGCCTGCTGCGCATGGAGCCATCCCGCTCTGCCTGCGCGATGAGCGCCTGCACCGGCTGACGGAATTCCAGAGTCTTGTCGATGACCCCGTCGGGATCGAAGGAGACCCACAGCGGCACAAAGGCGAGCGGGATCGTGAACTCCTGTATCGCACGCTCATCCCAAACGCGCACGCGGTGCATCTCTCCGTGCGCGCCGTGGAACGCTATGTCGACGGGCATCCTGAAGACCGGGGTCACCGCGTCGACCTTTTGGGCTTGAACGATTTTCAGCCTTTCGACGTGGGCTTTGGCGTCGTAGCCCGCGGCGATGCGATAGTCGGGCTGGCCCGCCATGTACACCCATTCGTGAAAGAACCAGCCCAGGTCCTGATGGGTGTAGCGCTCGATCACCTCGATGAGCTGCGGAGTCGTCACGCTCTGGGCATGGTAGGTCAACAGATACTGCTGCAGCGCCCCGAACAACGGCTCGCGCGGGGAGGCGGGACTCGAGGGCGCGGCGGCGCCATCGAGCACATACCTCAGCATATCGAGCACAGCAGCGCCCTTCACGTGAGTAGTGATGTCCAGCATCTGGAGAGGGTCCGTATAGTGGTGATCGACGATCGGCCGCCGATAACGATCCCGATCCTCCTCCTGCGCCGCCTCCTGATCCTCCAGCATCGCATACCGATAGGCATCGAAGCCGCCGTGATGTTGCGCATAGAGCGCGTCCAGATAAGTAGCGCAACCCTCATTGAGCCAGATGTCGGCCCAATCCCCACCCTGTACGTAGTCTCCGAACCAATGCTGCCCGAGCTCGTGATCTACGAGCACAGTGCTTGGGTAATCTGCATCGGCTCGAGCATCGTGCAGCGTCGCATCGGACAACGTCGTGGCACTCACATTTTCCATGCCGCCGAATATGAAGTTGGCCACCGTCACCTGGGCATATTGCTCATAGGGATACCGTACCCCCGAGGCTTTCGAGAAGAAGTCGAGCATGTCGGGTGTGAGGTGGAACGAGCGCCTCGCCGTGGCTTCATCGACGGCGTCGGGCACGTAATAGTCGACCGGGGTGGCCCCGAAGTGATCGGACACCTTGCGCCAGGGTCCCACGGCGATCGAGGTCAGGTAGGTGCTGTGCGGTATGCTCTCGACCCAGTGGAACGTGACCTGCCCGCCAGAGTGCCTGATCGACTCGAGGCGGCCGTTGGATACGACGTACTGCCCCTCGGGCACTGTCGCGGTCACCTCGCTGGTGGACATGTCGTTGGGAAAATCCCAGCACGGGAACCAATGATGGTTGTATTCCGGCTCTCCCTGCGACCATATCTCGCGCGGCCACTTGGGATAATCCCGTGTCGGATTCACGAAAAAGAGGCCGGCCCTCGGAACGCCGTGGTAGGAGATGTGCAGGGTGAGGAGGTCCGTCGGCGCATAGTTGCGATCGAGCGTGATCCAGAGTTTCGCGCCCGCCACCCGGTATTCGAGCCGCCTGGTGGTGCGGCTTCCCAGGGTCACGGAGTCGATCCGGGAATCCTCGCTATCGAGGTAGAGCTGGCGCAATCCGCCGATGAGCGGCACGAGCTCCACCCTCTCCTCGCCGAACACCTCGCCGGCGGTCGGATCGAAGTGCAGGGTCAAGGCGTAGTGCCGCACGTGGTAAAGCCGCTGGGGCGGCGCCTGGGTGATCTTGGGATTGCCAAATTCCCCCGCTGCCGCGGTTGCGGCACAGAGGACGACCATCATTGCGGCAATTGCTGCTTTCATCTGGAGGTCCAATGCAGACGGACCGTTCAACTCGGTGATGTACTACACTTGCCTGACATCACGGATCAGCGATGGACGAGCGACACAATATGCGCCGGACAACTCTCCTGGCTTTGCTTTGTTTCCTGGTAAACCCCGCGTGGGCGGCTTTGACTCCGGAACAGGCCCTGAAAAATCAGCCGGTGACGCCGTTCAGGATCATAGGGCACATCTACTACGTTGGCGCAGCGGATGTCGCGTCCTACCTCATCAATACTTCTGATGGTCTCATATTGCTCGATGGAGGATTCGCGGAGACTGCGCCGCAAATAGAGAGCAACATCGTGCGGCTGGGCTTCAAGCTGTCCGATGTGAAGGTGCTCCTCAATGGGCATGCGCACCCGGACCATGCCGGCGGCCTGGCGGCGCTGAAGCGCGACACCGGAGCAAAGCTCTATGCCATGGACGCCGAAGTGACACCGCTCGAGCACAACGGCCAAGGTACGTTTTATCGCGGCGATCGCAAGCTTTTCGATTCGATCCCCGTCGACCGTGTTCTGCATGACGGCGATACGGTCGTACTCGGTGGCGTGACCCTGACGGCTCATCTCACGGCCGGGCATACGCCCGGATGCACCACGTGGACGATGAGGGCTCGGGAGGGCGGCAACTCTTACGACGTGGTTTTCATGTGCCAGCTCTCGCTATTGGACGGTCAGCCTCTCGTGCACAACGCGATCTATCCGCGAATCGCGCAGGACTATGAGCGCACGTTTGCCGTTCTCGGCAGCATGCGTTGCGATGTGTTCCTGGGCGAGCACGGATACATGTTCGGTCTGCAGGAGAAGTTGCGGCGTCTTGCTGCACATCCCGCAACGAACCCATTCATAGACTCGGCGGGATGCAGGCGATTCATCGCGAAGTCGAGGGATGAGTTCGAGGCTGCGCTGAAGGCGGGGGCCGGAACGTCTGCGCCGGGCGGCCAGCGCTAGCGGGTCATTCGCGGCCGTACCAAGAGGTGTGTGGTCACGGTCCTTCCACCTGGTAGCCCATCCGTCGAAGCGTCTCGAGTGTTCCGTCAGGCCCGAGTAAGCGGTCCATCGACTGCATGGCAAGGGTCGCCTGATTCCGTTCGAGCGCCTGCGTGGCGGCGCTCATCCAATCCTGCTGTGCCTCGGCCACGAGCGAGCGCACGCGCGCCGATCCTGACACCGCCTCGAGGCAGGTGGCGCGGTTGTCCGTATGGGGCAGGCGGCGCAGCAGGGCGACGTCTCCGAGTGCCCAGGCGCGTGCCCGGGCCTGCATCGGTCCGAGGTCGGTCTCGAGCCGCGTCAGCACAGATCGCAGGCAGGCGATTTCGGCCGAGCGCGGCATGTTGGCCAGATCACGCATCACGTCCACGGGATCCTTCACGAGAAGCTTGTCCTGACGAACGGGCACACTCTGGCGTCTCGCGAGGTCGAGCACGGTCCGCTGAATGTCGTTGCGCGGAGTCAGGTCGGAGGCGGAGAGCGCGTCATCGTAGAGACGGCGGGCGGCCAGGATGGGGCGCAGCTCCTCGATCCGTCGATCGTTGGGCGCGAAGCGGAGCTTGAGCGCACTGAAACGTGCATAGAGATCCGGCGGCAACACGGCCCGCAACGGCAGGTGATCGGGGTTGGTCTGGGACTTACGCCACAGCACGTACAGGTGTACCGCGATGAAGGGATGAAATCCGATCCCCACCGAGGGCCATGCAGGGATGACCTCCTGCGTCTGCCGCAGGAGGCGCTGGATATCCTCGGACTGCCAAACCATGCGTTTGGGCAGCGGTGCCACGGTGCCGAGCACCCAGAGTGCATGCCCGTCTTTGCTGACGCGCCAGAGTTTTGGACCCCGGTACTTGCCCGAGATCACGACCTGCGCGGGCGGAGCCACCTGAGGGGCACTCTCCTCCTGCAGAGCCGTGGCGCTGCCCGGGGTCGCCGAAAGGAGGAGGGCTGCGGCCGCGACGAGACCAGCGAGACCGTTGGGACGGAGCATCCGGTTGATCACCCGCCGAATCAATTGTTCGTCGGCGGCGCCAGTGGCGCCATCCGCGTCGTGCGGGTATAGACGCGAGTGAAGGTGAGCTTGGTCCGGCCGCCGGTCAGCCGCACCGTCATCGTGAGGCTGCCGTCCTTGGACAGGCTGTAGGTCTGGATGATTTCGGGTCCCCACTGAGGCTTGGTGTCGATCACGTAATCGGTTCCCTTCCAGCCCGATATCTGCTGGGCATCGCCTTGCACTGCGCTGATGTCGCTTACGAGGCCAGGCGTGTACTGGTCGGCGGAACCGCCTGATGTGACCATGAAGGCGTTGGGCCCGACGGTGATTCTGAGGTAGTCACCCCGCGGGACACTGGACATCAGCTCGTCCACCGGGGAAGAGCGCGGCGGTCCAGCGTCCGCTTCCTCGCCGAGCTCCGATGCGCCGGCTGCATTTCCCATCCCTTGTTCCTGCTGACCGACCGGGCCACCCTGGCGCATGCGGCGATGTCCGCTCGGCGATCCCTGGGGACCCTGTGACTGGGCACCACGCGTGCCGCGCCGTCCCCTGCGGCTCTGTGCACGCAGTTGCTCGACCGCCTTGCCCAGGTCGTCGCTGTGGGTCGGGTCGAGCTTCCAATCGCCGGCGAGGCGCACGCCTGGCGGCTCTTCCGAGGAGAGCCCGCTCGTTGCGCAGCCTGTCAGGAGAGCGATCAGAGCGGTGGCGCACAGTGGGGCGGCGCGAGCTCGAAGTGACGGCATGGGTGGGTCAGTATGAGGATGAGGCGAGCCGCGGTATTCGACCGTGCTGCCAGCGCCTAAGTTCTGGACGCCGCTGCGCGAGAGGCCAACGCCTCGATACGCTTCCAGTCACGAGCGGCGATGAGGTTTGCGGGTGACAGCCAGGAGCCGCCTGCGCAGAGGACATTCGGCAGATCGAGGTATGACTTCACCGAATCCTGAGTGATCCCCCCGGTCGGGCAGAAGCGAGCCTGAGGAAAGGGACTTCCCAGAGCCTTGAGCATTGCCGTGCCGCCGGCCGGGCCTGCCGGAAAGAACTTGAAGCACTGATGGCCATGCGCCAGTCCCTGCATCAGCTCCGATGCGGTCGCGATCGCCGGGAGATAGGGGATCGGGCTGGATGCCGCTGCAGCGAGGAGCGCGGGCGTCGCGCCCGGTGAGATCGCGAAAGTTGCGCCTGCGCTCGCCGCCGACCGCAGATCTTTCTCACACAGGACCGTGCCGGCCCCTACAGCGATCTCCGGCACCTCGCGCGCGATTGCTTCCACGGCTGCCAGCGCCGCCGGCGTGCGTAGCGTGATCTCGACCACGCGGATGCCGCCACGTACGAAGGCGCGCGCGAGCTCCGGCGCAACCTTCGCCTCCTCGATGATGACCACCGGCATGACCGGAGACAGCCGTAGGATCCGCTCGATTTCCGTGCTCAGGGGCATGGGCTCCGACTCGATATTTTGCGTACAGCCGATATCGTGCAGCAAAATGGGGCCATGCGACAGCGGGCGTTGCAAGCCGTACTGCTGGTTCATGCCATCGAACAGTCCGATCTGGCAGGCGATGCCCTGCCGCTCGGGGATCGCATCGATGCCACCCGCGAGGCGGTCGATGGTCGACCACTGCCACCGGCCGGTGCCGGAGCGGAGATCAAAGGTGACTCGGAGAGGCTGCTCGCCCGCCGCGCCAACGCCCTGCTCGGACGCTTGCGCGTCAGGTCACCCGGAGTCGATCGTGTCCTCGCCGCCGCGGCCGGCCCGACCGGTTTCGATCGCACGCTGCTGTTGCTCGCGTTCGCGCTGGGCGTCGCGCTCGCGTTCGCCGATGGCGGGCGGATCGATATCTTCGCGTATCCGCTCATCGGCCTCGTGATCTGGAATCTGATCGTCTACCTCGTCCTGATCATCGGGACGTTCCGGTCCACGGAGCAGGCCAGTCGGGCAGCGGGCGCCGTGGCGGCTCGTGAGTTGGCTACGGCGCAACGTGACGGATTTTTCAGGCGGTGGCTCGCGGGAACCTACGCCAACCGCGTCCGTGCTCGAATCGATGCGCTGATCACGCATTCGATCGGCTTCAATGCGCCGCTGGCACCGGGCCTGCGCCGCTTTGCGGCGGACTGGGGGGAGCTCGGCCGGCCGCTATTCCGGGAGCGATCACGCCGGCTGCTGCATTTCTCAGCGATCCTCGTGGCTGTCGGCCTGATGGCCGGCTATGGCTTTCGTGGGTGGATTCTTCGTCAGGCGGCGGGCTGGGGGACAACCGTCTTTGGACCGGCAAGCGCCCACACTGCACTCGTGACTCTGTATGGAGCCGCGTCCGCGGTGTCCGGCGTCCCGATTCCTTCAGCGCACGACATCCAGGCGCTGGCGTGGACGGGCCCGGCGAGCGGTGGCGGATCGGCCGGCCCGTGGGTTTACCTCATCGACTGGACGGCACTCATCTATATCGTGCTTCCGCGGGCGATCGCGGTAATCGTCACGACGCTGAGCCTCTGGCGCCACTCGGCAACTTTGCGCACGCCGCCCACTTTTCCCGGGTATCTGGCCGCCGTGCTACGCCCGCTGTCTTCGACTCCCTCCGGACCCCCACCTGCCGGATCTCCTCCGCCCGAACCCCCACCTGCCGAATCTCCTCCGCCCAAGCCTCCATCTGCCCAGTCGAGCGGCTGATCTCCTCAGGCGGCCCTGGCGCTCACTCTGTCGCGCTCTCGAGGAAGGTGAGGCGCCGCCTGCTCGCATCCAGCCGCACGCGCACGCCGAGCGGTACGGGTTGATTCGGCGCGTCATGGCCGATTGGGAACCCGGCGGCGCAGGGCAGCCCCGTCGCGCGCGCCAACTCCCGCAGTACATCGGCGCTGGAGTAGCCCGCGTCTTTTTCCTCGCAACCCGTGAATCCTCCAAGGACGATACCCCGCACCTTGCGGAACACGCCCGCAAGGGCAAGGTGCGTCCACATGCGATCCAGCCGATAGGGTCGCTCGCCCACGTCCTCGAGCAGCAGGACGGCATCCTCCAGCTCTGCGAGGAAGGGCGTCCCGAGAAGGCGCGTCAGAACCGAGAGATTACCGCCGATGAGCGGCCCTTCGGCCAGGCCTTCGACGTACGTTTCCGCGCCGCTGAGCTCTGCAGCTGGAGAATCGGACTCGAGCAGGCCAAATAGGCGCTCGTGCGCCGGGGTATCGAGCTTCGGCAGCTGGGTGAGAGTGGGGCCGTGGATACTGACCAGATGCTCGCGCTGCAACAGCTGGTGAAGCGCGGTGAGATCGGAGAACCCGATCACCGGCTTGCGAGGGAAGACAAGGTCATCGAGCGCCGCGAGGAGCCGCATCACCCCGTAGCCCCCGCGCGCGCAGAAGACGCCCCGGCTTTCGGTATCCACCAGGGCGGCCGCCAGCTCGCCGAGCCGCCGCTCGTCACTGCCCGCGAGATAGCGATGCCGTGTGAGCACGCCAGGGTCGTAGTGGACCCGGTAGCGGCGGGCCACGATCTCGATACCGGCCTCGAACGTAGCGCGGTCGAAGGGACCTGCCGGCGCGACGACGACCACCCGGTCACCGGGCTGCAGAGCGGGAAACCCGCGATAGCGTGGAGACATTGGCTGCTGGAGGGTGCGACCTACCTGGGTCGCATTCTCCGCCAGCTCTGCCACCACCTCAATCGGCCAGCGCTTTCAAGTCCCTCAGAAGGGCCGCGCGTCCGCGCTCGAGCTGGTCCAGCCGCCGGGCCGCATCGCGCAGCGCGGTGATGTTCTTCACCGGCGCCTCGTGCAGCCGGCGCCAGGTCGTGCGCGCCACCAGCCACTGCCGCGTGGTCGTGGCGTAGCGCGCGGCCAGATCGCGTCGCTGGGTGAGGACATAAAAAGGGCTCATTTGCATGGCGGGCGCAGAATGCCACTCGTTGATGACAGGCGTGCGACAGTCCCACGAGCAAGCTATGTTCCAGTAAGCCATAGTCACCTCAGTCGAGCCGCTTCGGGCGGCGCGCGAACTGCGCGCGACGCTCGCGGAGCTGCTCTCGCCAGGCCGACAGCATGCAGCCGCCGACGACGCCCAGGATCAGAGCCAGGGTCGAAAGATTGCTGTTGTCCCGCGCCAGCGCTGCGAGCGCGTGTGGCGCTGATGTCAGAATGTGCATGTAACGATCCCCCGTGCGAACGGCGTTGAACATAACACCATGCGGATGACGCCGGGAAGTCTCCTGGCGGCGACTTTGTGTCTGTGATGAAAAAAATTTGAAGTAGCTCGCAGAGGACACGATCGCAGAGCAGCGCAGCCGCGACCGGGGCTGCGGTCTGCGTAATCAGCAAGTGCGATCAGGCGAGCCTCCCGTGAGCTCCGGTTGCCGCTCGTCGTCTGCAATTGCCGCTCATCACCTGGAGACATTGCCGCGCGCCCGTATTTTCTTCACCGTGTGCTCACAACCGTGGCGTCAGCCTGCGTGTCTTCGCACTGCGTTCTCGCCACCCGAGTCTGCATCTACCTCCTGCACGCTCTTATCAAGCCAGAGAGCTTCTGAATGACCGCTGAATTGCTCGGGCTTCTCGCACAAAGAGAGAGGGCCGGTCGATCTGACCGGTACGCGTGGGAAGAGGGCTCGAGGATCGAGCCCGATTCGAGGGACGCCAGCTACCGGGTCATCGCGCGCGCTCGCTGGAAAGCTACGGCCGGCCCGCCGCTCAAGCTTTCACGATCAGGTCGACTTCCACGGAAGCTCCCAGAGGCAGGCCGGCGACCGCGACCGTCGTGCGGGCGGGGAATGGCTTGGTGAAATGCCTGGCGTAGACGCCATTGAATGCAGCGAAGTCGCTCATGTTGGTGAGGAATACTCCGGCGCGGACGACGTCATCGAAGCTCCTCCCCGCGGACTGGAGGATTGCCGCGAGATTCCTGAAGATGCGCTCCGCCTCGGCCACGACACCGCCTTCGACGAGCTTGCCCGTGGCAGGGTCCTGCCCGGCCTGGCCACTCACGTAGAGGAAGCCGTCGACCCGGACCGCCGCGGAGTAAGGGCCCACTGGAGGGGCGAGCTCAGGGGAGCTGATTGCTGTCTTGGTCATCTCGAAGCCCTCTACTGTGATTGGAGATGCGGGTACCGCCGGAAGGATCATGATCAGCGCGCGGCTCCAACGGATGCGACCGCTTGGAGAAGAAGAGCCGTGCCGGCGCGGATCTCCTCGGGCGTCTGGCTGGCGTAGCCCAGGCGCAGATGCGTACCGGTGCGCGTGCCGGTAAAGCGATAGCGTGATTCTGGCGTTACGAGCACCTTCCTTGCGCTCGCCTCCCGCGCAACGGCGTCCGAATCGACGCCGCAGTCGAGCCACAAGGCCATGCCGCCGTCCGGGACACTCCAGTCGAGCGGCAGTCCGGCGCGGCGACCGACGGCGAGTGCGTCCACGAGCGCGTCCCGGCGCTCCTGATAGGTGCGACGCATGCGTCGCAGATGCCTCTCGAAGCCGCCGCTGTCGATCCAACGGGCGACGGCATCCTGAAGGAAGATGTTGTTCTGGCGGGTCATGACCGCACGCAGGTTGACGAGCGGCTGGTAAATCGCTTCCGGTACCGCCAGAAATCCGAGGCGCATCGACGGGAACATGATCTTCGAGAGCGTCGAGGTATAGATGACCAGCTCGCACGGATCGCTGCTGGCGATGGGCGCTATCGGCTGCGAGCGGAAGTGGAATTCGTGGTCGTAGTCATCCTCGAGAATGGGAACGCCTCTACGGCTCGCCAGCTCGTAGATGCGCAGCCGCCGCTCGGCGGGCAGGGTGACGGTCGTCGGGTGCTGATGGTGCGAGGTCAGATAGATGAGCCGGACGGGCTCATCATTCAACGCCGCCTCCAACGCCTCGGGCACCATTCCGTTCGCATCGAGCCGCACGGGAACCAGGTCGGCACCGGCTGCTCGGAATGCATCCCACGCCGGCTGAAAGCCCAGCTCGTCCACGGCGACCTTGTCGCCCGTCCGTAGCAATAGCTGCGCGGTGAGGAACATTCCCTCCTGGGAGCCGTGAGTGACCACTATCCGGCGGCCGGTGAGTGCCCGAACGCGCCGCAGATAGAGGCTCAAGCGGTCGATGAACCCGGGGTGTCCGGCGGGGTCGCCATAACCTCCCGGCCTGCCCGCCGCGCTGCGCAACGCCTGTGCGACGCAGGCCCGGAACTCATCGTATGGAAACAGCCGCAGATCCGGCACGCCACCGGCAAAGACATAGCGATGGCCCCGCGTGCCGCCGGTCCCCGTTTTCATTACGCCCGCCCGCCGCACGAGCCGCCACTTGAGTGGCCTCAGGCAGCGAGGCGCCGCCTTTCCGGTGCGGGATCGGAAGAACTCCGACGGCAGCACCGCTGCCACTCGGTGCGCCCGCCGCTCACCTCCCTTCAACCAACCCTCCGCGACCAGCTCGTCCGCCGCGGCGGTGACCGTGTGCCGGTGTACGCCCAACATCAACGCGAGCTGCCGGCAGGAGGGGAGTCGCTCCCCCGGCTTCAGTCGGCCGCTCTGGATGGCCTGGCGCAAACCCTCCGCGATCCGCAGGTAGTGCGGGCGGTCGTCTCGCGGGATGGACAGTTGCAAATCCAACACGGCTGCGCTCTCTTCGCGCGGGCTGGCAGCGCCGCTAATCTGGCCCAAAAGAATCATCGGATCTGGCACTTAATACTATACCAGATCTGCGCGATCCTTCTGCTGCCGAAAGAGCGATCACCGCTCGAGATGAGGCATCGCGCACCATGTCCGCACGTCGAGTCAGTGCCGCGCAGCGCCCTGTGACGTTGGCGACCCAAGTTGTGTCGGCTGTTCGCCAAGCGTGCGGAGCGATTGCGCGAATCTGGCAGGGTCGCGCGCCGACAGAGAGCTCGATGCCGGTCTGCAGGAAGGAGGCCCGCACATCCGTCGGTGGCGACGAGTCTCCCGGCTGCCACGAGCCCCTCGAACGAGACGATGCAGTTGTCGATGCGCATCGGGCGGCGCTTTATGCGCGCCTGCATCGGCGGTTTCCGTTGCGGATTGCCGCTCCAAGATGACGCCGCGGGTGCGGCGCGCTGGGATCTGCGCCGCCGCCCTCCTGATTGCAGGGCTGCTATCGGTTGCCGCCGCCGCGGCTGCCGATGCGGCGCGACAATCTTTGCGCGATGCCTGGTGGACCGGGTCGCTGCTCGCGCAATCGGCAACGACCCTCCCGGTCGGGCATTTCTACATGGAGCCTACTCTCGCTGACAACGTTCCTTACGCTCGTTTCGACAGCGGGGGCAAGGCGCACGCCACCTTGCTCGAGAACGAGCTCAGCTCGGCGATGCCCGTGAAATTCGGCGTCACCGACAGGCTGGCGCTCGGCGCGATCCTGCGCTTTGACTACGACTGGCCCCTGCAGGGTGCGAGCAGCTCCCGCATCGGAGCCGGCGACCCGTCCTTGCAGCTGCAGTACCGGTTGACCCAGTACCAATCCGGCTCCTGGATTCCGGCCGTTGCCGTCAGTGTGCAGGAGAGCCTGCCGGTGGGGCGCTACGATCGGCTCGATCGGCAGACGGACGGCCTCGGCTCAGGGGCCTACACGACGACCTTCGCAACCTGTTTCCAGTCGTTCTTCTGGATGCCCAATGGCAGGATCGTCCGTGCGCGCGTGGACCTTTTCTATGCCACGTCTCGCCGGGTGTCGGTCGAGGGCCGCAGCGTCTACGGTACGTCCGACAACTTCCGCGGCCACGTCGCGCGAGGTGACTCCGCATCCGTCGATCTCGCGTTCGAATACAGCGCCACCCAAAACTGGGTTCTGGCGTCCGATTTCTGGCTCGAGCGGGATGCAAGCACCCGCGTCATGGGGATGTACTCGGTACCGGCCGGCGGGACCCGGAACTCCTTCAGTGTCTCGGGCACGGGCCGCGAGCTGATTGTCGCCCCGGCGGTTGAATACAACTGGAGCAGCCGTCTCGGTGTGATCGTCGGGGTCCGGGCCACGGTCGCGGGCCGCAACGAGACCGGTTTCGTCACCCCGGTCGCGGCGTTCAGCTACTTCCGCTGAGGCGTGGCTCACGCATCACGCGTTCGTCCTGATCGCGGTGCAGACAGTCTCCTTCTTTCGCTACGGCGTGCCTGTTGGTCGGATTCGGTCTGAGACTTCGTTCAGCATGCGGCGACAATTGTCGAAAAGGTATGGAGCTCGGGTGGCTGATGGCCGCGGGCCGAGCGGCAATCAATCCCACACTCACGAAGTTGCGACCGAAGTGGCGCCGCAGGTCGTCGCTTCGCGGATCTCGAGGCGGATGGCCTCGACGGCGTACCGCCCGGTTGGTATGATCTTTTCCATGGGCCGGCAATCCACCAACCCATCCCCGACCGGCGGTGCCCGCGCGAAGCTGCTCGCTGCGGCCATCTCGCTCATCCGCGAGAAGGGTTACGCTGCCACATCGGTTGACGAAGTCTGCGGCAAGGCCGGCGTGACCAAGGGCGCCTTCTTCCATCATTTTGCGAGCAAGGACGCGCTCGCAGTCGCGGCCGTGAATCATTGGTCTGAGTTGGATCACGACCACTTCGCCGCAGCGCCCTACCACCGATTCGACGACCCGCTCGATAGCCTGCTCGGCTATCTCGATTTCCGCAAGGCGATGCTGCGCGGTGCAGCCGTAGAGTTCTCGTGTCTTGCCGGCACTATGATCCAGGAGACCTACGAGACCCACCCCGAAATTCGCCGCGCGTGCGAAGCCTGCATCGTCCGTCATGCCACCGAGGTGGAGTCGGAGATTGCGGATGCGATGAAGCTACATCACATCCGCGCGACGTGGACGGCCGAAAGCCTGGCGCTGTACATACAGGCCGTGCTCCAAGGTGCGTTCATCCTGGCAAAGGCCAAGGGCACCGCCGAAGTTGCCGCAGCCAGCGTCGATCACCTGCGCCGCTATGTCGAGTCGCTGTTCCGCCGGCCGGGAGCGAAGCCTGACCGGAAGCAGGGCTCGAGCCGGAAGATCGAGTCAGGAGCAGCGCCTTCGAGACGCGAAGCGACCTGAGCGGCGATCGACGTGGCTGCCCGATGGGCCGATCGACCGGTGCGAAGGGACCCACGGTGGTTGCGGCGGCTCGCGAAGCTGGCCTCGCCCGCGACATGCCGCTCGCCGGCGCTCCCGCGGGTCTCAGGTCAGCGAGACGACCAGCTTCGCCGAGTGGCTGCGCCAGTTGATCGGGATGATGAAGGAGCGCTGGCCGGGCTTCTGCGGAACCGTCGGCTTCTCGCCGGCGAGGACGCTCGGCACGGAGATGACGAAGTCGCGGCCGAAGTCGCGCCGCGCGTTGCCGGAGATCGTGTTGGCCACCTCACCGACCAGGTCCCGCATGGTCTCGTGGCTGAAGTCGTTCTCCTGCATCTTCATGAGGAGCACGGTCAGCATGGCACGCGGCGCGGTGAAGTAAACGACTCCCTCACGTTTGCCCGAGATGCTGATGATCCCCGTGTAGTCGTGCACCGCGGGCACTCCTTCCATGAGGTATGGCGAGCCGATGGTGGCCGGCTGCTGTGCCGCCACCTCGAAATAGTTCGTCGTTCCCTCGACGAAAGTCTTCAGCTCCTCTTCCCGCAACATCTGCCCGCTCTCCGCCTCGCCTTCAGGACATCAGATCCGCGATCGCCTCATTCAGCTGCCGGTCGGTGAACGGCTTGTTGAGAAAACCGTTCGCCCCGCGCTCCATGGCCTCGACCGCGGTCGCTTTGTCAGCCAGTGCCGAGATCACCAGGATACGCACCGCCGGCTTCAGTTGCACCAGTTTCGAGATACATTCGATGCCGTCCATCTGCGGCATGGTCAGGTCCATGGTGACCATGTCGGGATCGGTCTTGCGGAACATCTCCAGCGCCTCGATCCCATTGGCGGCCGTGCCGACCACCTCGAGCTCCTCGTACTGCTGCGAGCGCTCGATTCGGCGCCGCATGATGTTCGAGTCATCCACGATCAGAAGCTTGAGCGATCGTCCCGCTCCCGTGCCAAGGCCTCGCACCGCGCTCATTCCTCCCCCCTTCAGGCTACTGCCGAGCTTGCCGCATCCGCGGCGGGCAGCACGATCTTGAAGCGCGTGAATCGCCCCGGGTTCGTGCTGACTCCGATCTTGCCGCCTAGACCGTATACCGTCCGTGCCACCACATCCATGCCGACGCCTCGTCCGGCGTCCATTGTGACTTGATCCTGAGTCGAGAATCCGGGACGGAATATGAGGGCCATGGCGGCGCGCGTGTCCATCGAAGCCGCCTCCGCGGCGGTGATGATGTTCTTGCGGACTGCCGCATCCTTCAGCGTCTGCGGCGAGATGCCGGCGCCGTCGTCCTCGAACACCAGCTCGTACCCATCGCCTGAGCGGCGAAACTCGACACGCACGGCGCCAACGTCCGACTTTGCCATCGCGCGCCTTGCCTCAGCCGATTCGATGCCGTGGACCGCGGAGTTGCGCAACATCTGGATGACGCAGTCCTTCACTGTCGCGACATACGCCGCCGGCACGTCCGTGAGTCCCGACAGGGTGAGCTTGAAGGGCTTGTGGTGATCCTTTGCCAGTCTCTCGGCGAGCGCCTGCAGTGTGGGCGAGATGTCCTCGCTGATACGGACCGGCGGGCGAGCCGCTGCGGAGCCCGGCCGCGGGTTCGCCTGCGCAGCCGGCTCTTTGAGCGTCGACAGCCGCCCGGCCATCTCGCGCACGCCGCGCAGGTGCGCCAGCAGGTCATCGAGCTTGAGGACCATCGGCAGGAAGTCGTTTCCGGAGAGCTCTGCGCGCTTCTTGAGCTCACTCACCATGTCCTCGAGATGATGCACGCGCTGAGCGATGCTCATGAGGTTCAGGGCCGAAGCCTCGCCCTTGATCGAGTGCAGCTCGCGGAAGAGGCCGCCGAGCTTCTTGCGGAATTCCGCGTCGGTCCGCGCGGGCTCCTTGAGGATGGCGTTGATGAGCTGCAGCCCGGTCTCCGTGCTGTCGAGGAACGAGCCGAGCTGCAGCGGATCCACGTGCAGCATGCCGACCATCATGTCGACCTGCGCGTTCGCGTTCTCCTGCGCCTCCTGCAGCTCTTTGGCGAGCAGCACGTTGGAAGTGATGTCGCCCACGGAACACAGCACGTGCTTGACGCCCTTCGGGCCGACCACGCGATGGAAGTCGAACTGCAGGTAGCGGGTCTCCTTGCCGCCGCGCCCGTTGTCCATGCTGATCTCGAGCTGCCCCAGCGGGTTGATGCTCTTCATCAGGTTCTCATGCGCCCGGTCGCCCCAGAGCAGCTTGATGTACTTCACCGCCGTCGCCAGCGTGTTGGGCGGCACGCGATCCTCGAGCAGCTTCTCGAACGACAGGCCGGCGAAGTCGTTGCGCCCGAAGATGCGCGTCAAGGCCTCCGACCAGACCGAGCCGATCCTGTAGTCGGCATCGAGCAGGAAGAAGCCCTCGCGCACCGTTTTCAGGATGTCGCGGGTCTGCTCCTGTGCCTCCCGCGCGGCGCGCGCGTGCTTTGCGCGGGTGAGCTGCAGATAGGCGGCGGCGGCAGCGAGCGCGAGCGCAGCGAGTACACCACCCGAGAGGAGTGCCCGCAGGCGCGCGGCCGCGCCGGAGGTCTGCGTCTCGAGGGAGCCGGTCACAGCGGTGAGCAGCCGATGCAGCCGTTCGTCGTTCTGCTTCGCGAGCAGCTGCGCCTGACGTACGTTGGTGTAATACATCTTGCCGCTCTCGGAGAGCGAGCTGCCGGAGTCAGTGTCGATGTACGGCTCACCGGAGAAGGCGATCACCGGAGCCAGCACCGGGCTGTAGGCGTGCCACATCCGCAGCGCCTCCTCGAGCTGCGGCGATTGCAGGTCGGCGCGCTTGGTGAGTTGCTGGATGTCTTCGTTGAAGCGATCCACCGTACCGGAGAGCTCCGTATGCGCCTGCCCGGTGTACTCACGCGTCTCCAGCCGCTCGCGCAAGGCGGTGAGCTGCTGGGCGATGACGCCGGGGTAGGTTTGGAGCTCGCTCGCGGCCTGCAGCGCGGTGATGCTGGAGCGAATCTGGGTCGCCAGCCTGAAGCCCGCGAGCAGGGCGAGGCCCATCACCAGGGCGAGGGCCGTGCCCGCGCCGGCCGTGATCAGCCGGCGGTTGCGATCTGCGCCTGCGACTTTCATGTAGAGTTTCCCTGAGGGCCTGAGGTGAACTAGTTCGGCAACTTGAACACGATGTGGGTGCGCACGGGCACCTCGATCGGTTGACCGTTGTATTTCGCGGCTCTATAGCGCCACTGCCGGATGGACTGCGTCGCCGCACGGTCGAAGACGCCCGGCGGACTCGACTCGATGACCTTCAGGTCCTTGACGTACCCCTTCTTATCCACCACGTACTCGACCGTCACACTGCCGCCGATGCGATCCGACAGCGCGCGATCGGGATATTCCGGAGCCACGTAGCGCGTGCGCTGGAGCTGCGCCGCGAGGGCGGCAAAATCCGGCTTGGCCGTCGCAGTCTCGGCCGGCGAGCCCGCGCTCAGCCGTCGAGCCGCCGCCACGGCGGTGGCGCTGGCGCCCCAGCCCGTGGCCGCCTTGAGGTCGGCATCGGCCTGATCCGTTTCGCCGGAGCGCATCTCGAGCCGGGCACGCGCGATCAGCTTCGCGGCGAGATCGCCGCGCGCCTGTGCTGCCTCAGCCTGAGTGGGGCCGGTGGGATGGGTACCTTCGAGCTGCTGCAGGTAATCTGCCGCACTGTCCCCGGCAGGGGCGGTCAGCGCGCCGCTGCCCAGGCGCTCGCGCAGCAGCGAGACCAGCCGATCCGCCTTCAGATGGGCCGCCTTCGCCTGCGCGCTTGCAAGCTGCCGCTCGAAATCCGCTACGTCGGCCGCCGATGCTCCGCTCGCGCGTGCCGCCGCGAGCCAGCGTGCCTCGTCGGCCGGGGCGCCCGCGATGGCATTCTGCCGGGCCTTGCCGAAGAGCGCGGCGATCAGTGCGCTCGTGGCCCGCTGGGTCGCCTGAGTGCCGGGCGCCGCGGCCCGCAACTGGCTGAGGTAGGCCTGCGCGCTGTCGCCCGCCGGGCTCGTGAGCTCATCGGCACGGATGCGATCGAGAACCAGGGTCGCCAGGCTCTGGGCCTTGTCGACCTGCTGCAGGCGCGCGAGCGCGGCGCGCCAGGTGGCCAGCTGCGCAGCCGGTACTGAGCCGGATTGCTGCGCCTGGCGCAGCAGTGCCGCTGCGCGGTCGGCGTTGCCGTCAGCCAGGGCCTTGGCGATCTCCGCTGCCGAGAGCTGAGCCTGGAAGGCGCCCAAGTGGGAATCCGACGGCTGGGCAAGCTTGAGAGTCGCGAGCGCCAGCGCCGCATCTGCGTAGTGGCTGCCCGCCATGGCGTCGTTGAAGCGGGAGACCAGCACCGCGCCAACGCGCCGCAGCCCGTCTTTGGCTTCGCCGCTCGTCGGGTCGGAAGCCAGGGCAGACCTGTAATAAACGAGGGCGTTGTCCCCGATGGGCGCGGTATATCGCCGGTCCCGCATGGCCCGCCGTGCTTTCTCCAGGAGGTCATCCACTTGACCCGCGACGATCGAGGTGTCGACTGCCGGCTGCGGGAGGACGGCTGCATTCTCAGGCGTCGCGCCGGCGGGTGAGGCGGCGGCTCCCGCCACCTGTGCTGCAGACCCGGGGCCAGATGCCGCTTTACCGTGGGTGAAATACCATGCACCACCCGCGGCAAGTGCAACCGCCGCGACACCCAAGCCGGCCCAAAGCGCCCATTTGCGACCGCCGCTCTCGTCCGGCTCTGGCGGCTCCTGTGCAGTGTTCTGGGACACCGTGGGACGGAACGCATCCAGAGTGACCGTCCCCGTGGCGCTCGATCGCTCAGGGCCAGCGCCGCGCGCGGCTGCGCTGCGGCTCACGGCATCAGCGATGGCGGCATCCAGCACCGCCGTCGTTTTCGGCCCGGTGGCCGGGATCGTGAGCACCGCAAAGACGCTGGTGCCCTTGACTGCCGCGGCAACCTGCCTCTCGGCGTCCGCGTCCGCAAACACCACCACGACCGCATGTGGCGCCTGCTGTGTTGCGCGCTGCACGTCGCTGCGAACGTCACTGGTCGTTCGCGCATCGATCACCAGCATCTGCCCGCGCTTGGTGCTCGCAAGTTGTCCGATTGCGGTGTCGATCGAGTCGACGGGATGCACCGACGCCTGGCCGCCGAGCGCTTCTCCGAGCTCGAGCAGGAAGTCATCGCGGCTGGTGAGCGCCGTCAGATCGACTGTCGGGCGCTGTGTGCTGGGGGAGGGCGTTTCCGCCGAACTTCCGCCGTTGCCGGATTCAAGATTCCGAGGCGCACTCGATGCTGGATTGGCCACTGGTCGTGTCTCCACCCTCGAAGAAGAGCTCATCCGAGCGCGTGCGGCTGCCGGTCCGACAGGCCATCGGGCGCCCACCCGCTTGATAACGCACGCAAAACGTGGTTGCACGGAGCATATTGAGCGGCTGCAGTGCCGACGTGCCGCAGTTCACAATAACGACAGTGCTGTCCGGTGGACGCGACAGCGGGTCGCGGAAACTCTGATGTAGTGCTCGCTTTGCAGGCTTGCGCGCAGTGGCGCATGCCGCACACAGAACATAAGATGTCCCCATGCGCTGCTTATGCTCGTCCGCTCTCGACATAATTAGGCATGCATTTTGCTGTGATTCCCCGAGCGTCACGTTTACGACGAAGGAACGCTTCATCTCCTCGAGAACCCGTATTACACGGGAACCGCGTCTCTGCGAGAGCCGCACCCACGGGGACGGAAGGATTGAACATTTCCTTGTTGTGAGCGTCTTTGAATTAGCGGGACCGGAATTGAGAGCGCCATCACGCACCGTGCACAGCGTCGGATCCAATTTGAAAGCCGCGTTGGCAAGGTTGGCGGCCCGGTCCATCCTCGAACTGACAGGACCATGAACTGAAACGGGAGGGAAGGACGATGCAATCGCTCTCTACTGACCCGGAATCCACGAGCCGCTCCGCCTTCATCGAATCGCTGAGCTCCTTCAGCCGACTGCATCGAGCCCAGCGCTGGGAAGGCACCTTCGGCGAGTTTCTTGCCGACGTCCTGCCCGCGAATCCCGCGGCCCTGGCGCGGACGAGCCATGAATACATATGGGACATGCTCCGTTGGCACGGGCGCACCGCACAGCCCGACGCCGCAGAGAGCCTCCGCGCGCGCGAGCTTTTCAAGCGCGAGCTGTTCGGCATAGACGAGCCGCTGTCGCGCGTCGTCGATTATTTCAAGGCGGCGGCCGCCGGCTCCGATGTTGGCCGCCGGCTGCTGCTGCTGCTGGGTCCCCCTTCGGGCGGCAAGTCGACGATGGCGATCCTTTTGAAGCGGGGGCTGGAGGAATACAGCCGCACCGACGAGGGGGCGCTCTATTCCATCAAGGGCTCGCCACTGCGCGAGAACCCGTTGAATCTGATCCCGGCGAGTCTGCGGCCGGAGTTCCGGGAGCGCTACGGCGTCGCCATCCAGGGGGAGCTCTCACCCTGGGCGCGCGACTACGTCGAGCGCGAGTGCGAGGGCGACTTCGTGCGCGTGCCCATCGAGCGGATCTTCCTGTCGGAAGCCTCGCGCGCCGGCATTGGAACGTATGCGCCGCACGACCCGACCACCGCAGACATTGCCGATCTGGTGGGCTCGGTCGACCTCGCCAAGGTGGCCCAGATCGGCGATGAAGGCGATCCTCGTGCCTGGTCGTGGTCGGGGGCGGTATATGCCGCCAGCCGCGGGGTTCTCGAGATGATCGAGATCCTGAAGGTGAAGCGGGAGTTCCTCTACCTCCTGCTCACCCTCACGCAGGAAAAGAACGTCAAGGTCTCCCGCTTCCCGCTGATTCACGTCGATGAGACCATCCTCGCCCACACCAATCTCGCGGAATTCCACAAGTTCCTGCAGGAGAAGGAGAACGAGGCGCTGCTCGATCGCATGGTGATCATCAAGGTCCCCTATGCGCTCTCGTATCGCGACGAATCCCGCATCTATCAGAAGCTCGTCTCGGGCGCGCCGGCCTTCCGCAACGTGCACCTCGATCCGCACGTGCTCAATCTCGCTGCCGTGTTCGCCATTCTGACACGGCTGACGAAGCCGGAGCGCGAAGGCCTGGATGTCGCCAAGAAACTGCGTCTCTATGCCGGTGAGGCGGTCGAGGGCGTGCCGGAGACCGAGGCCTCGCGCCTGCATGCGGAATCCCCTGATGAGGGCATGACGGGCGTCAGCCCGCGATTCATCATCAACGCCATCTCCAACGCGATCACGCGGGGTACGACGCACAGTCTGACCAGCATGGAGTTGCTGCTTGCGCTCAAGGACGGCATCGAGAGCGATGCCCGCATGGAGGCAAAGCACAAGAAGGCCTGGATCGACCACCTGGTGACGGCTCGCAAGGACTTCTACAACCGCTGGGTGAAGGAGGATGTGCACCGCGCGATGTTCGCCTCGTTCGAAGAGGAGGCGCAGCAGCTTCTCGAGAAATATCTCGATGAGGTCGAAGCCTCGCTCGATCACCGTCAGGTCACCGACCCGATCACCGGGGAGACGCGCCCGGCGGACGAGCGGTTCCTGCGCTCCGTGGAGGAGAAAATCAAGGTTTCAGACTCCGGCAAGCTGTCGTTCCGGCAGGAAGTGGTGCGCAAGGCCATGGTCGCCTTCAAGGCGGGCGAGAAGTTCAAGCTCGCGAGCCACGCACGCATGCGCGAGGCGATCGAGCAATACCTCTTCGAGGAGCGGCGCGATGTCCTGCGGCTCGTCACCTCGACGGCCCGTCCTGACGATGAGGCGCGACAGAAAATCTCGGCCGTGCAGCAACGCCTGATCACCGAGTACGGTTACGACGAGCACAGTGCCAAGGAAGCCTTGAGCTACGTCACCACCTTGCTCGCGCAGGAGTAGCGCGCCGGCGCAAAAAGGAGTACCAGTAGCATCATGGCTCCGAGCAGCGAGACCAGTGGTGATCAGCCCGGCGGCGATGCCGCCAAATGGTACGAGCTCTTCTCGCGTGGCGCGCGCGACTGGCTGCGTCATGATGAGAAAGTCCGCGAATCCGTGCGGCAGCACCTGCCGCAGATCGTTGCAGGCGGAGAGCTGATCAACGGCGGCTCGCGCACCGTGCGAGTGCCGGTGCGCATGCTCGAGCACTATCACTTCCGGCTCCGCCGCCCGGAGGAGCAGCAGGGCGCCGGCCAGGGCAAGGCCAAGCCGGGCGATGTGTTTTCGGATCCCTCCCGCCAGCGCGGCCCCGGCGAGAAGGGTCCCGGTGGTCAGGACGAGGGCGAGGTACAGCTGCTGCTCGAATTCAAAGTCGATGACATCGTCGACTGGTTGTGGGAAGAGATGCAGCTTCCCAACCTCAAGGCGCGCGTCGGGCCCTCCGAGGAGTCCGACTGGATACGCGAGGGCTGGGATCGCCGCGGCGCCCGCTCCCGCCTCGACCGGCGCCGCTCCTTCAAGGAGCTGGTGAAGCGCCGCGGCGCCCCGGGCGCCACGCCCACTTTCACCGATGAGGATCTACGCTATCGGCAGCTCGCGCGGCGCCGACAGCCGGCGATACACGCCGTCGTCTTCTTCCTTCTCGATGTCTCCGGCAGCATGTCGGATCGCGACCGCAAGCTCGCCAAGACCTTCTTCTTCTGGGTGGTGCAGGGCCTGCGGCGCGAATACCGCTCACTCGAGACCGTGTTCGTGGCGCACACCACCGAGGCCTGGGAATTCACCGAGGCCGAGTTTTTCCAGGTGAGCGGCACCGGCGGCACGGTGGCCTCGACCGGATTCGCGAAAGTGCAGGAGATCATCGACGACCGCTACAACCCGGGTCGCTGCAACATCTATCTCTTCTATGCCTCGGACGGTGACAACTCAGTGAGTGATTCCGCGGATGCGCGGGAAGGGCTGTCGGCGATTGCGGAGGACGCGTGTTTCACCGGATACGTAGAGGTCTCCTCCGGCCTCTCGCGTCAGCTTGCCACCGAGACGGGCCGCCTGTTTGCGGAGATGGCCGCGGCGGGGTGTGCCGCCGGCAGCTACGCGCTCAATGACTTCGATGACGTCTGGGGTGCGGTGCGGCATTTCTTCTCGGCGGAAAGCCGCTCTGAGGAGACCGCGTCACCTTGAAGTGCCCCGCCGCCTCATGACCGACGATACCTGGCAGAGCTACACCCGTCGCATCGAGGAGCTGGCGGCCAGCTCGGGGCTCACTTTTCATCCGGTGGACTTCGAGGCGGTGCCCGATACCTTCATGATGGAGATCGCGGTGTATGGCCTGCCGGTGCGCATGCCGCACTGGTCGTTCGGCGTCCGCTACATCTATCAGCTCATCCAGCGGCACATGGGCCATTCGCGGCTCTTCGAGGTGGTCTTCCCGGGGAATCCGGGACACGCCTATCTCGCCTCCAGCAATGGCCTCGCGGAGAACATCCTCGTCACGGCCCATGTGCTCGGCCACGCTGACTTCTCACGCAACAATATGCTCTTCCGGCGCTGCCAGGAGCAGGTCAGTGAGCACATCGTGGAGCACGCGGCCAACCATGCGCGCCAGATCCAACAGGCGATCGAGACGCATGGCGTACATCGTGTCGAGACCGTGCTCGATGCCGCGTTGGCGCTGGAGCAGCACATCGACGTCGATCAGTCTTTGCGGCGGCCGCGTTATTCGGAATACATGGACGACAAGCGGACACCTGAGGAGGACGAATTCCGCAAGCGCTTTGCGCAACTCGAGCCGGCGGCCGCCAGCACGGGGGTCGAGCCGAAGAAGCGGGCCCCCGTCCCGCCCCATCCGGAGCGCGATCTGCTCTGGTTCGTGGCCCAATACGCGCCGGAGATGGAGAGTTGGGAGCGGGATATCTTCCTGGCGGTGCGCGAGGAATCGTTCTATTTCTATCCGGTGTTCGCCACTCAGATCATGAACGAGGGGTGGGCGTCGTATTGGCACGCCCGGCTCCTGCGGGAAGCGGAGTTCGTGCCCCAACAGGCTTATCTGGATGCCATCAAGTGCCACTCCGACGTGGTCCGGCCGGTGGCGGCGGATCAGCAGGTGGCGCTCAGCATCAACCCGTACCATCTCGGCTTTGCGATGTGGGAGAAAATCGTCGAGAGCGAGGGGCTCGAGGCGGCGCGCAACATCATGATCCAGGACGATGACTTCGCCTTCGTGCGCAACCACCTGACGAGAGAGCTGGCCGAGGAGCTGAGTCTCTTCCGCTACAGCGCCCGCAGCGATGGGCAGATCAAGGTGTTGGAGCACGACCTGACGGCCCTGCACGAGGCGATTCTCGGCCCGAAATACAACTTCGGTGCGCCGACCGTCTGGGCGAAGCACGTGCGCAACGACGGTACGCTGGAGCTGGTTCACGACTATACGCTCGATGCGCGTGGGCTCGACCTCGAGCGCAGCCGCAAGGTGCTGGATTACCTGCAGCGGGTATGGCGGCGGCCGGTGCAGCTCACTACGACCAATCAGGCGGGCCTCGCGCTGGAGCTGACCGCGCCCTAGTCGCCCCAATCTTCTTCGTCGTGCGAGGTCACGATGGAGACGGGGTCGCTCGCCGGAAAGCTCTCCGCCAGCGCCTCATCCAATTGTCGCTGGATTCTCTCTTTTTGCGATTCCTTTTCGGGTGCTCGGCCGGGTTGCTGCGGTTGCGAGGGCTCAGGGGGCGCTGGTGATTCGATCATGGGTCACCTTATCGCAGACAATCGTCCTCGTGGAATACGACGCGCTCGGCCGGCCTGGGCTCCCGCTCGTGCTGCTCCTCGAAGACGGGCAGGTCGCTGCCCGGATCTAAGGACGGATCATGCAGCGGAATCTCACTCTGCTGACGGGGCGGACCGGCTTTGGGTCTGATGCGGGGCTTCATGGACGCTCCTTCCTCGGGCGGCGCGCTGCGAAAGCCGCATTAAGCGTGCCGGGCTGCAAATCAGTGACCGGCGGGAGTACCCTCTACCGTCTCCATCGTCTGCTAGCCTTTTGCGGGGAGGCGACTCATGGGCCATACGACCTCGGGCATCCGAAATATCGCGCTGGTCGGAGCGGCCGGCGCGGGGAAGACGCTGCTCGCGGAGAGCCTGCTGCTGCAGGCAGGCGCCATTCGAGCCAAGGGGAGCCTCGCACGCGGCAGTACGGTGTCGGACTTCGACCCGCAGGAGAAGGCGCTGCAGCATTCGCTCGATCCGGCGATCCTGACCTACGATTGCGACTCGACACGCATTCACCTTCTCGACACTCCCGGTTACCCGGACTTCCTCGGCCGCACGTTCTCCGTCCTTGAAGCGGTGGAAGCCGTGGCCATCGTCGTCAGCGCGACGAGCGGTCCTGATGCGATCAGTCAACGGCTCATGGACTTTGCGCGCGATCGCGGGCTTTGTCGGCTCGTGGTCATCAACAAGATCGACAGTCGCGATGCCGAGGCGGCGGATGCGCTCGCGCAGATACGCGAGGCCTTTGGAACGGAGTGTCTGCCGCTCAATCTGCCCGCCGACGGCGGGCAAGCCGTGGTGGATTGCTTCTTTCAGCCGCACGGCGCGCCGGCCGACTTCTCTTCCGTGGAGACCGCGCATACCCAGCTCATCGACCAGGTGATCGAGCTGGACGAGCAGCTCATGGCCATCTACCTGGAGCAGGGCGAGGAAATCTCGCCGGAGCAGCTCCACGACCCTTTCGAGCAGGCCCTGCGCGAGGGCCATCTCGTTCCGGTGTGCTTCGCTTCGGCGGAGACGGGCGCGGGTATCGCGGACCTGCTGCGGATCTTCACGCGGCTCATGCCGAATCCGAGCGAGGGCAATCCTCCCCCCTTCCTCAAGGGCTCAGGGGAGCGGGCTCAGCGCGTCAGCGTCGCGCCCGATCCCGGCAAGCACGTGGTCGCGCACGTTTTCAAGATCACCATCGATCCATACGTCGGCAAGCTCGGCGTCTTTCGGGTTCATCAAGGCACCGTCCGGCCCGGGTCCCAGCTCTTCGTGGGTGATGCACGCAAGCCATTCAAGGTCGCACATTTATATAGGCTGCTCGGCAAGGAGACTGCCGAGATTCCGGAGGCGATCCCCGGAGACATCTGCGCGATCGCGAAAGTGGACGACCTGCATCTCGATGCCGTGCTGCATGATTCCCATGACGAGGACCAGTATCACCTGAAGCCTGTCGCCTTCCCGCCCCCCATGCTGGGCATTGCGATCGAGCCGGAGCGCCGTGGCGATGAGCAGCGCCTGGCCGACACCCTGCACAAGCTCACTGCCGAAGATCCCTGTGTCCGGATCGAGCATCACGCCGCCGTCAATGAGACCGTCCTCTACGGCACCGGAGAATTGCATCTGCGGACGCTGTTGGAACGAATGAGTCAGCGCTACGGTGTGCACGTGAAGACGCACCCGCCCAGCATTCCCTACCGGGAGACGGTTACCCGCCCCGCGGAAGGTCACTGCCGGCATAAGAAGCAGACCGGCGGCGCCGGTCAGTTCGGCGAAGTGTTCCTGCGCATCGAGGCGCTGCAGCGCGGCGCGGGCTTCGAGTTCGTGGATGACGTGGTGGGAGGCTCGATTCCGGGGCAGTTCATCCCCGCGGTGGAGAAGGGCGTACGACAGGTGCTCACGGAAGGTGCCCTTGCGGGATTTCCTCTGCAGGATATCCGGGTCACCGTCTACGATGGCAAGCATCATGCCGTGGACTCGAAAGAAGTTGCCTTCGTCTCGGCCGGGCGCAAGGCCTTTCTCGATGCGATCCACAAGGCCAACCCCATCGTCCTCGAGCCCATCGTGCACCTGGAGATCATCGCTCCTGCCAGCGCCATCGGCGACATCACCGGCGACCTCGCCACCAAGCGGGCCCGAATCAACGGCAACAACTCGCTGCCCGGCCAGCGCGCAACCGTCTCGGCCCTGGTGCCGCTCGCCGAGATCTCCGAATACCAGACGCGCCTCAAGGCGCTGACCGGAGGACAGGGGACTTACTCCATGGCGCTCAGCCACTACGATCCGGTGCCTGCGCGCCGCCAGCAGGAGCTGGTGCATGCATACAGGCCGAGGGCGGAGGAAGAGTAGCGTCCGGATCCGGCGTGAGCGTCTCAGGTCCGCGAGCGCCGCCTAGGTATGCGCCGTGTTCGCAGCGGACGGATAGCCTGCCCCACCGAAATAACATTCGATGGCTTCTATCCTCCCGTCTTTCAACCGCAGGTATTCGACGTTCCGGAAAGACTTGCCGTTCTTCGTGTGGCAGAGATATTTCACGAAGGCCTCATCGCCGGCTCCGAACATGCGCTCGAGATCGAATGCTTCGATGAGGGCGCTCTGCGTGTCCCAGCATTGCTTCCTGAAGGCGGTCTTGCTGATGTGATCGTCAGGGGCCGCGCTCGTAAAGGTGAAGTTGTCGGCCAATAGCATGTCCACCAGCCTCCAGTCCTTCTGCACCCATCCGCCGTAGTATTTGCGGATGATCTGCTCGTTAGCCGCGCTCAAGCCCGCCCGCGCGCGCGCGCGGGCCGCCGGCGGCAAGGCCGCGCGAGCGACGAGCACGCCTACTCCCGTTCCGAGCAGGGCCCGCCGCGACACCGCGAACTTCGTCATGACTCTCTCCTCCGGGGCTGGCTCAGCATTACTATAGTTCACCAATGAGTGAAGTATCTGCCATGGACGCAGCGCTGTCAACTCGCCTCGAGGGGCAGAGCCGGCAGATCATGTGCGGAGGACTTCCGCAGAGAGAGGGGTAAACCTAAACTCAGGCCGTGCGTTTGGCATGGCCAGTGTGCGCGCGACTCGCTCAGGGGTGAACGGGCGCCGACGGAACGTATCGAGGAAACAGGCAAATGAAGTATCGACCCTCGCGTCTTCGAATATCCCCCCTTGCGGCTATCGCCGTCATGACCGCGGCTCCATGTGCGCTCCTGGCGATGAGCGTTGCCCGGGCGGACGATCTTTTCGGGCTGTACTTCGGCGGGGGGTATGGCCAGGCGCACGTCAGGGCCAAGCCGGGGCCAATCATCCCGCAGAGCACCGGGTCTCTCGGCAGCTTCGATATGACCCACTCGGCGTTCAAAGCCATGGTCGGCCTCCGCCCTCTGCCGTTCGTCGGCGCCGAAGCCGCCTACATCGATTTCGGGAAGGCCTCGAGCATTACCGGGGAGCAGGTGCCGGGCGTCCCCGGCGCAGTTGCAACCTCGGAGCGGGTCTCCCAGAAGGGTGAGGCGGCCTTCGCCTTGCTCTATCTTCCCGTCCCCATCCTGGATGTCTACCTGAAGGGCGGCATATCCAGGATCACGACCGAATTCGGTGCCACCTTCGCGGGATTACCGTCCGGACCACTGAGCGCGGCCAGCGACTCCACCGACACGGCCTTCGCGTATGGCGCTGGCTTGCAGTGGAAGCTCGGGCAATGGGCGGTGCGCGGAGAGTACGAGCGCTTCAGCGCCGCCGGCGCAAACCCCAGCCTGCTCTCGATCAGCATGACCTTCTGGCTGCAGTAGCATCCAACGGCGGTGCCCCCTTCGGATAGCTACCAGTGCCTTCAGCCGTGGTGATGATGCTCCGGCGAGTGCCCCGCAGCCGTCGTATAGGGGCCCAAAGTCCCATCGGACCACTTGGGCGCCACCACGAAAAAGGTCGTGACCGGCTCCACGTCACTGGTGGTCGAGAAGACCGGACCACCACCCACATTGGCGCCCCACACGGATGCGTCGGTGGCGGGCACGAAAAACATCACATGGGGATACCAATTCGCGTGCGCAGGCGGCGTGGCATCGAGAATGTATTGATCCTTGGATAGCATGTAGGCCATCGATCCCGGCGCCGGCATGCCGATCTCATGGCTGGCGAACGCCTTCCTGGTCCGCGCGGCCATCTCGCCCCTGGAAACACCTGCCAGCACCCAGCGGGTACGGTTGAGATAGTCCGGGAGCACGGAGCTCGCGGCAGCCGCATTCCAGCACTGCGGTGTGCGAATCCTCGGGTTCCAGAATTGCCCGTTGTCGAAGTCGTTCGCCCACGACCGCTCCACGAAACACACGAAGCCGTTGCTGCCCTTGACCGCGGTCTCGTAGCCTTGCCTGCCGAGCGTCAGGACGGTGGCTTTGGCGGCAATCGATGGCGGAGCGGCACTACGGGCGAGCGCGATTTCGCTCGCCTGATCTGCGCTGAGATATTGCGTCAGGGGCGCCATCTTCGGGTACTCGGCCGGAGCCGGTGCCGACCATGCGGGCAGAGCCCATAGGGCCAGCGCCAGCACGGCCAACCCGCGCCCCGACGAGGCGAGCGAGCGGCTGCCGTCACGAGTCAGGTCTGTGATCGAGATCCGCATTTTCATCTCCCGGCGGCAGGCAGCTCGCATACTTCACCGATGAGTAAAATATCTGACATTGTGCCGCCAAAGTCAATATCAAAACAACTCGAAACGCCGATTGCCGCACGGGCGCGGCCCGGCGCGCATCGGCAAAAAACAGCGGGCCGGCTGGCCCGCTGCGGGAATGTCCCGGGAATCGGGACCGGTCTTAGAAATCGATCTTCAGATTCGCGAACACGAACCGTCCCAGCGTGTCGTATACCTGCGGGTAGGTGTTGCCGTTGAAGAACGGCGGCGTCAGGCTTGCGGTCGGCAGGATGGGCGGGTCCTTGTCGAGCACGTTGTTGACGCCCACCTGCAGGTACACGCTGCCGAGGATCTGGTCGCTGCCCACCAGATCGAGGTAGTCGCGCGTGCCGATGTACTGGATGCTGGGGCCGAAGGCGCTCGACAGCAGCGGCGAGGGATTTGCGAGCTCGATCTCCGCGTTGCCGACATGGCGCCAGCGCGCCTGCAGTCCAATCCCATGCCAGGGAGTCGCCCAGCTGGCGGTGAGCGTATGGCGCCACTTCGGCAGCGGGTTGGTGCAGGCGGAGCCATAATAGCCCGCGCAGTTGTAAACACCCGAGCCCGGGTACGGCTCGACGTCGAACGAGGCGGTATAGGTGCCGATGAGATTGACGCGCAGCGATCCGAATGGACCCATGCTCTGGGTGTAGTTGAGCGCCACGTCCATGCCACTGGTCTTTTCAAACCCCAGGTTGAGCAATGGATCGCTGATGTAGCCCTGGTTCGAGAACCAGATGGAGCCTGCGGGGTCCCGATGCACCATGGAGCAGAACTGCGGGTTGTCGTCGAATACGCACTGTTTGACGATGAGGTTCGCGCCGTAAGTCGAAATCAGATCCTTGATCTTGATGCTGAACACATCCACCGTCGCGTTGAACGCCGGAAGCGCCGAGGGCGTGGCCACGATGCCGAAGGTGTAGGTGTCGGCGATCTCCGGCTTCAGCTTCGGGTTACCGCCGACCGTGCCGTTGTACTGACCTGCGGGGTTGGCGGGCGTGCCGAACTTGCCGTATTGCGTCGCGCTGAGCCCGCTGCGCTGGCACTGTGCGATCGTTGCCGCAGCCGGCGAGCTGGATGAGGAGCCTGCACACGGATCCGTCGAGCCGTCCAGGGCGACCCGGTCGGAAGCAAACAGCTCCGCGATGTTCGGCGCGCGCACTGCGCGGTTGTAGCCGCCGCGGAAGCGCAGGCTCGAGGTGGGAGAGTAGTCGACGCCGAGCTTATAGGTGCTGGTCGTGTAGCCGACGTCATACTTCGAGTAGCGGAAGGCGGTATCGACCGAAATTTCCTTGATGAGCGGCTTGTCCTGGACGAGCGGCAGCCGCGCCTCGATGAAGCCTTCCTTGACGCCATAGCCCGCGTCCAGCACCGGTGTAACGGTTCCTCCCGTCCCGGAGAGCAGACCCTCGAGCTCGACCAGGTCCGGGTGCACCGTCATGAACTCCTCGCGGTATTCCACGCCGAAGTTGAGGCCCAGTCCCGAGCCGGCGGTTGGCAACTTCCAGCCCGCATCGGTCAGATCGGCGGTAAAATCGGCGTGGTAGACCCGCTCCTCGGTGGAGTCCTCCTGCAGGTTCGAGGTCCCCATGTAGGCGACCGCCGCGGGGTTCACGGGGCCGGTGCCCCATATGTTCCACGGCACGCAGCCGGGGGCACCGTTGGCGCCGGCGTTGTTCGCCGCGCAGACCACATTCTGTACCCCGGTTGCCGGATTGATCACCGGACTGCCGCTTTTGTCGACTTCGGCCTGTGCCTGGAGCGCATTCGCGATGTTGGGTATCAGGAGGTCACCGACCCCGCGGTCGTTGTCCAGCGTCACGCCCTCCTGGGCGTACACGTCATACGACATGTTCTCACTGAGCTGTCCTTTGCTACCGAGCACGAAGCGGAAAGAGGTATGCCGGGTCTCCTGCTGGCGGGTGCCACCCTCCACGTTGCGGCGGCCCAGGAGGACCTCCACGGTCTGCGTGTTGCTGAGGGCCAGGCTGTGGCTCGCGCAGCCGAGGGTTGCGGCTTCCTGGTCGGACAACAGCGGATTGTTGCAATTGATCGTGTTCTCGCCGTCCCGCTGCCCGGTGTATGGATCGGTCCCGGCCCCGGTGCCGATGAAGGCGCCGCTCGGGGCGATCTGCGCGACCGACTGATCGTCCATGAACATGATCTGGCCATAGACCTGGTGATTGTCGTCGATGTTGTAGTGCGCGAAGGCGCCGGCGTTCCAGCGCTGATCAGGGCGCATGTAGTAGTTGAGGGCGCCGAAGTTGTACGCATTCTTCGCGGAGGAGTAGGGGACGAACTGGCCGGTGGTCGGATCGACCGTCAGGCTGGGACTGAAGAAGGCGGGTGCGGATGAGGCCGGATTGGCGGGGTCGGTCGACTGAAAGCCGGCGTTGAAGAAGCGGCCGGTGGCGCTGGTGCTCGAGCCGGCGCAGGAGATGGGGCCCAGCCCCGGAACGGAGTTGTCTTTCTGGGACGCCAGCGTACACAGGCTGAAGTCCCGTGTCGCCTCGGTCACCGCCGCGTTCTTGCGGTACCCGACGTAGGCCACCGCGTTCCCCTTGCCATCGGCGAAGTTGCCGCCGAGGATCATGGTGATGTCCTTGGTGGTGCCATCGAAAACGGAGCTCGGAGCCGTGCCGTAGCTGTGCGCCGGTGCGAATTGGCCGAACCAGCTGTGCTGGTCGTGCTGGTACCCCGAGCCATTGACGTCGATCTCGAATCCCTGGAAATGATCGTTCATGACGAAGTTGACGACGCCTGCGACAGCGTCAGCACCGTATACGGCAGCAGCACCGCCTGTGAGCACGTCCACGCGCTCGACGAGAGCGATCGGGATGTTGTCCAGGTCCGCTGCGCCCGCGAGGGAGGGATTGACCGTGGGCTCGCCGGGCATCAGGCGTCTGCCGTCGATCAATACCAGGGTGCGCTGCGGACCGAGGCCGCGCAGGTTGACCGTCGCCGTGCCCGTGGACCCATTGGATGCCATGGCACCCTGGTCGGCCATCACCTGCGGCAGATTGTTCAGCACATCCTCGACCGAGGTGACGCCCTGGCTCGCGATGTCCTTGGCGCTGAGGGCCGTGACCGGGCTGATCGAGCTCAGTCCCGGTTGCACGATGCGCGAGCCGGTGACCACGACCTCCTGCAGAGAGGCCGTCAGTGGCAGCGCTGTTGCGGGTGTCGCCGCCGCCGCCGCGGGGGCGGGCGGAGTGGCCGAGGTCGGCGGCGTGGCTGCCTGGTCGGCAGCCGCCGCAATGACGGGCAGCGCGACGGAGGCTGTCGCGGCATGGGCAAGCGCAAGGCGAATGGCCCGACTCAGAAGGGTGTTCTTCGACATCAGATTGCTCCGGAGCTTGTAGATATGGTTATGTGCCGAGGACGGCATTCCTGTGTGTGCTGGCGTCAGTCAGCCCTCACGCCGGCGGCGATCCCACCGTCGCGTGGCGGCGCGGGATCGATGACCTGACAGCGAGCGCCGCGCGGCTCGGAGCGAATCTGGCGGACGATTCGCTGACACTGGCGTACCCCCAGCGCGACGCCGTAGCGAAGGTGCAGGAGCTTGGACAGTGTCGGGCCGTCCCAGCCGAGCGTGGCGAAGCCAAAGTCGCGCGGCGCACGGCGCAGATCCGCTTCGAGCCGGCTCCACTGCTCCGGGTCGAGCGTGGACGGCCGTCCAGGGCGCTGGCCGTCCCGCAAGGCTGTCAAACCCCCTCGCATGAAACGCCTGACCCATCGCTGGACCGTTGAGTCGTCTTCGCCGAACAGCGCCGCCACCTGTCGGCACGAGTGTCCGGCCGCCAGCAACAACAGGCCATGGAGCCGATGGCCGTAGCGGGACTCTTCGGTGCGCGCGATCTCGTGCTGGATGGCGATTCGCGTCACGTCGGCATCTTCTATGTGTAACTTGCGCATCGGCCTCACTCAGAGACGAAACACAGGCATCTCAGCCATTACGAAGTGACGGAGAGCCGCTTGTGGCCAAAAGGGGACGGGGATTGCCGCGTGCCGAGCCACGGCACGAGAGCGTACCGACCGGTTGGTATGTAGTCAAGCAGGGAGGGGCGGAAGTGGCGCGACATCCTGGGGCGCCCCTGCGCGTGGCGCCGGCCTGCCGGCTGCCGTGAAGCTTGACAGGGGGTGCGCCGTTCTGGATAGTTCACTTTATGGTGAACGATAAGAGCCAGCGCCTGGACCGGGTGTTCTCCGCTCTTGGGGACCCTACCCGCCGTGCCATCCTGGCGCGTCTCGCCCGCGACAGCGCTCTATCCGTCAGCCAGCTTGCCGAGCCTTTCCAGATCAAGCTGCCGGCGGTGATGAAGCATTTGGATGTCCTGGAGGATGTTGGGCTGATCCGCCGTACCAAGGAGGGAAGGACCGTCACGGTGGAGCTTTCGCCGCGGCCCCTCAAAGCCGCCGTGGACTGGTTGCAGCGCTATGAGCGCTTCTGGGAGGCCAGCCTGGATCGGCTCACGCACTATGCGGAAAAGAAGGAGCGCGAGACGCAGGGGCAGGATGAGTGAGCCAGGTGACGCTCGTCCGCCGTATCGCGGCCCGGCCGTCCATCGTATTCGATGCCTTGATCACCTCGGAAGGCATGAGGTCCTGGTGGGGGCCGGACGAAGGGCCGGTGCTCTCCGCTGCCTCCGATGCGACGGTGGGAGGCCGGTTTTGCGTTCGCTTCCGGAAGGCCGATGGCACGGAACACGAATGCACGGGTGAGTTCCTGGAAATCGATCAACCGCGCCGCATCGTCATGAGTTGGCAGTGGATCTCGGGGGGGCCCGTGCAGGAACGGGAGCGGGTGTCGCGCCTGGAGCTGCGTCTGCGGCCGATAGACACCGGCACGGAGCTCACCCTCATCCATGCTGCTCTC
>Ga0070741_10000710_pt1 | contig 113801 bp, 97 predicted proteins | sample Coa_R1_4_FD_66440 | JGI IMG/M metagenome (GOLD analysis project Ga0070741, IMG submission 66440) | Surface soil microbial communities from Centralia Pennsylvania, which are recovering from an underground coalmine fire - Coalmine... | ecosystem: Environmental > Terrestrial > Soil > Unclassified... | reverse complement strand
CCTACGATCTGCTCCACAGAAAAGCGCTTCCTCTTCACGGCAAATCCCCCTTCCTTCGTTGGTTGATTTTGCCGGAAACTAACCTTCAATGTGTCTCAGAAAATGGGGAGCCGATCACCCTGCATTTTAGGGCTTAACTGGTTGTCTCATTTTCGGGGTCCACTCCAATGCCCTCACAACATGTACAGTTCAGCATCTTGTCTCAACCCCAGGAACCCCTTATCACACCGCGTAACCTGTTGAAACATCATTATCATGTGCACTCATAACCCAAAGGCCGGATCTGTAGGAGCTTTTGGATTCAGATGTCTGTGAAGGTTCAACCCCACAGAGCACCACTCTGATTTCCAGCGAGATGGAACAAAGAGTAAGTGAGCATGGGGATTTCAGTCCGCAATTCCAGTCCGCATTCACTGTTTCTATCGAGAATTTGCAAGTCCTTGGCAGTCCCACGTTGCCTTGCAAGTTCTTAAATGCATTGATTATTTGAGCTCTGAAAAGGCTGGCGTCGGCGGTTCAACTCCGTCCCTGGCCACCATGTTTTCAATAAGTTACACGTCTTTCATCGAGTAAAATCTTAGCAATTTAGGTCGAGTTTTGTGGGCTGGCGAGTCGATCCTTCCCTAAGCGATCAAGGATTAAATCTAATGCATTCAATAAGTTAAATGATTAGCTGTGCCTTCAAAGCGCAGCTTTTTGTGGGCCGCACTTTGTGTTTGGTTATAAGTACCATAATTTCATATATATACATATAATATTAGGTATTATGATGTGATTGCATTGTAATTTTATCGATATTTTAGTACACTGCGATTGGCAGTTTGGAGTGCCGACCAATGGCAGTGCTCACCCCACCAAGACCGGACTTGTTGGCGTACCGGGAAGCAACAACTCTGGACTTTCCTAAACTCGTCAATGAGCTGACGAAGATCATCGGAAAGAAGTTGACGGCTTACGTCGCTTCCGTGAAAGACACGCGAGCGATCGACCGTTGGATCGCCGGCTCGGATTCGTACAAGGGAGTGGAGGAACGCCTACGATTTGCTTACCGCCTCGCGAAGGTGATCAATGATCAGGAAGGTCCGAGAGTAGTTCAGGCTTGGCTCTCGGGATTAAATCCTGAGCTGAGGGACCGGGTGCCCATTCGCCTGCTCCGAGATGAGAACATTGAGACTGTAGGCCCGCAGCTTCTCGGGGCCGCACGTGCCTTCCTGGCCGGAGGGTAGCGGTCTTGAAACCGTCGGGCGTGATTTATCGACTGGGTCGCGTGCCGGACCCGTGGGCTGTACCCGACTGGGCATCGGCCGGACCGGATGGAACCTTCGGGAACCGCTTCGATGATCCGGATGCGACCTACCGAGTTCTCTACGCTTCCTCTCAACGCCTGGGTTGCTTTCTTGAAACATTGGCGCGATTCCGCGTCGACCCCCAACTAGCGGCAGAGTTGGACGCAATCTCAGGAGAAGACGATCACTTTCCACTTGGCGAAGTGCCCGTGGAATGGCTCCATAAAAGAATCCTGGGAGTTGCGACTGCAGACGGTGAGTACGCTGATATCTGCAGCAGCGAATGGATCAGTGGGTTGCGTAAGTCATTGGCTGCTCATTTCAGTAAATTTGGCGTTGAAGATATCGACGCTTCTGCGTTGCAGAAGACGGCTCCCCGAACGCTGACGCAATTTGTGTCGCGCATCATCTTTTATGCGGGCTTCGCAGGGATTTACTACCTATCGAAGTACGGGCATGACAGCGAGAACTGGGCTCTTTTTGAGCCCTTTCACATCAAGATCGAAGAACCTGAAGCGGTTCGAACCGAAGATCCCGATTCGCAGCTCGCACTGCGACTTCATTCTTTGAGGTTTAGGGGATAGATCTCTACGAATCGTGGCTGACTGAATGAGTGTGGGACTGAAGCGTCAGCTTGACGTTGCTGTGGCGAAGTAGAATCTGCACAGTTTTTGGATCGGTTTTGATGCGGATAGAAATGAAGCGAGGCTGTGTCGCAGACTGTAAAAAAGCTAATCTTCGCAGGTCGTCATCCACGAGTCGCCGCCTTGAGCGCGTTTTTCCTCTTTCAGCCATCCGCGTTGATGTCTTTGCGCGATTGTCGTCACTCCTTCCTAGACAAGATTGCTGTTGGAACTTGGTGACAGGTCTACTCCATCTCAAACGAAACGAACTGAAATCTGCCTTGTCGCTCGACTTCGAGCACGACAGCATCGCCTGCTTTGAAACGCTCAAGCTCCGAGCGAAGATGACTTGCGCCGGTTAGGTGGATGCCATTGAGCGAGCGGATTACATCCCCGGCAGCCAGATCAGCTTCGATGGCTGGCGTATAGTCCACCTTCCCGGCTACGACCACGCCAGAGGACGAGCGCAGACCCTCCAACATGTCGAGAACTGGTTTGCTCAAGTCGAGCACAAATATCCCGAGCGGCTGGATCAGGCCGTTCTGCGGATCAATTAGATCCGCCAGATTTTCTGCTCCCGCTTGAGCCTCGACTGCGGGGATAAAGAGCTTTAATGCGTCGTTTCCGCGTAGAACATCCATCTGGACGGCTTCATCATGTCGATGGAGAAAGAGCGACGCTGCAAACTTTGGCAGAGAGTCGATTTCCCGGCTGTCAATAGCGGTTACGATGTCTTTCGGTTTCAGTCCAGCTTTGTCGGCAGGACCGCCAGGGATGACATTGGATACAATTACGCCCCAGTCCTGCGAAAGTTTCAGACCAGCCGCCAGTGTCGGATTGATGGTCTGAACACTCGCGCCGATGAGGGTCTGGCGAACGCGGCCGTATTGCTTCAGTTCTTCGTAAACGAATCGCACGGTGGGTTCCGGAATCGCGAAGCCCAATCCTTCGCTGCCTCCGCCTTTGCTGTAGATGAATGTGTTGATGCCGACTAGATTGCCGTCACGATCCACGAGTGCTCCGCCGCTGTTTCCGGGATTGATAGGAGCATCCGTTTGAATGTAGATCATCGGGTGATCGACGTCGGTCTGTCGTCCCAGGGCGCTGATAATGCCTCTCGTAACGGTATGATCAAGTCCTGCCGGCGATCCAACTGCGAGAACCGTCTGTCCGAGCCGTGCCTTATATTCTTGTCGAAGCGAAATCGTGGGCAGAGCATCCGCCGCTTCGATTTTTAACAGGGCCAAGTCCGTGAATCGATGGACGCCGATCAGCTTTGCTTCGAACGTGCGTTGCCTGTGAAGCAAGCTCGTCTTACCGGGGACCAGTTCCATGTTCACGGATCGCATGACGACCTGGATCCGTTGCGCGCCGGTTACGACATGTGCATTGGTGATGATGTAACCAGCTGGATCGACGATCACTCCGGAACCAATCCCGCGTTGCCGTTCAATGACGTTTTCACTCCCGCTTCGCTCGCGGGACGGCCCGAATCCGCTGACCGAAATCTGAACCACGGCGGGCAGAACCCGCTGTGCAAGATCGTCCACGGCACGGTCCAGGTCCCCCAATGCGCTGAGACGTGCAGCCGTATTTTCTGTGGGAGGCTTGGGGCTGCTGCCACCCTTAGTAGTCGCCGGAGTCTGCGCACAGACGCCAGGGAGCAGGATCAAGAGTACGAGCGCAATTGAGAATTGATGTGAGGTACGCATGTTGCACCTGTTTGCCTTACTTGGCCGTTTTCGGCGGATAATTCTTGAGCAGCTTTGCAATCGCCTTTTCCAGGCTCTTATAGTTCTTGTCAGGATTTGTTCCGGGGTTCAGTATCTTGGTTACGCTTCCTCGCCATACCAGTTGTTTTCCGCCCGGATCGTAGATGCTGAGGACCAGAGTTCCAACGTCGACTCTGGAACTCGCTGCGCGCGCCATCCCCGACCAGCGTGGACCCATGGTCCATGCGTCGACTTGCCTTTCGTGGTCGACCGCAGTCTGGTAGTCAATGTAGAGATCGCCGTCGCCCTCGCTCTTTTGTAGACCCTTCTGAGCCAACTGAGCATCAATCGCACGTCGAATATCCTGGTCGACCAATGGATCGCCAGCGGTTCTTTCCCGCCCGGTCCAGCGATACGATCTGTAAGCAGCAAAGTTAATATCGCGGTCGTAGTTATACTTGACCTCCTGGGCTATCAGGCTTGCGGAGGAACAGAGAAGAATCATCAATGCGATGAATTTCATGGTGATTTGCCTCATGTCGGTAATTCCTTTCCATTGGCCTACAGCCGGTATTCGTACGTGAATACGCGAATTTCAAGTTGTTTCGTGATGGAACTCATGACGATCTTGCCCGGATAGGTGGGACCATCGCGAAGCTGATCGAATGCAACCACGATCGATACTGGGCCATCATCGAGAAAGGTGTTGATTTCCGTCTTCACTGGGCGCTTCGTCGCAGGGTCGAAGATCATGGTCATCGAATCTCCCGGTTTTACGTAGTCGCGCATGCGGACGCGCACGTGGCTGCTCCCGCCGCCTGTCATGACTTCGGCTTTCGAGATCGCTTCCTGGAGTCTGGCTTGATCGGGGCCGGGATAGCGACTGGCCAGCGCTGTCAGGCGCTCGATGTAGTCCCGCATCTTTTCTTTCTCTTCCTCCATTTTCTTGGCGACAAGGCGATGGCCAGGGCCGCGCCGAGGCGCGTCGGACTGGGTTTGGCGCTGGTCGAGGGGAATACTGACGCGCTCACCACCGACGCTGTAGTGGATTTCGTCCACCCTGGTGTTCTTGAGCTCGCCCTCGTGGTACGTCTCGGTCCTCTGTTTGTAGGTGTACTGCCGGAGTTGCTTGTTGTTAGCCGCCATGGTCTCCATTAGGTTACTGACCGGCACTTGGGCTGCGGCTGCGCCGATGAGAAGGAGGGCGAACGCGGCTGAGCGAGTTGCTGTCCATTTCTGATTCACGACTTAACTTCCTCCAGTAAGTGTTGTTCTTCGTTTTGCCCGCGGCATGCACTACGGATCGCACACCGCGGCGTTCGTCCGGAGACTAGGTCTCCAGGGTGGAGAGTGATCTATTGCATGTCAGGCCACGACTTGGCTCATTCGTTGAGGATTCGTGGCCTCGGCGTTTGGAGTCTCCAGCAGGCGGCTGAGCAGGTCGCAGGCACGTGCGGTTCCGTTCTCATTGCAGACCTGTGCGCCAATCGCAGCAGCGCGTTCGGCGTAGGTCCTGTTCTCAAGCAGGTTCTGGATCTCCCGTACAGCGATATCGGCGTTGTAGCGTTCGCGCGGAATGCTTCGTGCCATGCCCATGCGAACCAGGCGCGCAGCGTTGTCCGGTTGATCGTGACCGTAGTGAACGACGAGCGTTGGATGGCCAGCCCGCATGGCCTCGCCCGTCGTGCCGATTCCGCCCTGATGCACGTTCACACAGGCGCGAGGGAAGATAGCGGAGTGCGGCGCATATTGGACAGCAATCACCCCGGGTGGCAATTGTTTCTTGGGCTGATTGTCCGGATCGCGCCCAACCAGTAGCACGGCACGGCGTCCGAGGCGCTTGGCGGCTTCCGCGCTTTGTTCATAGAAATCGCCCGCAGCGCCGACTGCCGCTGAACCAAGGGTAAAAACGATGGGCGCTTCACCGGAATCGAGGAATTCCTGCAGCTCGGGTGTGTTGCCAACGTTGTGACTCAGGAAGGGGAAACCTGTCGCATGCGCATTGGCTGGCCAGTCAGGTTGAGGTGCCGCCAGTATGGGTGAAAACAGACCTAAGGCCAGATGTGGCGAGTGCCCCCACAGCAGGGGATTTGGTGCGGGTGAGAGACCAAGCTCCTTTTCGAATTCACGATATTGTTTCCACACTGGCTCAAACATTGCCGCGATGAGCTTCAGGAGTACGTTCTGAACCCATGGGCCGAACGACACGAGCTTTTCGGCGAGAGGCAACCCTGAGAATACCGGGGGGTCGTAAGCCGAGCAGAGGCTCATGGGCGCAACCGCGACAGACGCCCAAGGGCATCCGGACTTGCGCGCGAGGAGAAGGGCCGCCACCGCAATAGGGTGAATAACCAGCAAGTCAGCGTCAGCCGCTACTTTCGCCGTATCCTCGTACGAGTCATGCAGCGCGGGCAGAATAATGTCACAAAAAAGGTAGCGCCCGCCGGTTCGGCGGTCCATGACGCGACGAAGAACACTCGGATCGGAGACATCGACGTCCGGACGCACGGGATGGAATGCAATGTCCTCAGCTTCGATCAGTCTGCGGTATGCAGGTGAAGTTGCGACCACTGGAGAGTGCCCGCGGCCTTTCATTTCACGAGCGAGAGAGAGAAGCGGATATAGATCGCCCAACGAACCGAATGTGCAGAATACGACGCGCTTTCCAGACATAAAATCTCGTGTTCCTTTTATTAGAACGTGTAGTTTTATTCGCGATGAGCAACTTGCGCTCGCTTGCGATAGTTCAGTCCGCTGCAATCGCAGATGTAGCCAGCGGAGCTTTTTGCTTCGTTTCCCACTTTAGAATCTTCAGATCGAGCACGAAGATTGCGTAGAGCACTGGCACCAGTAACAACGTGATGAAAGTCGCTACGCAAAGGCCGCCGATCTGGGTGTAGCAGAGTGGTTGCCAGAGCGGGCCACCGTGCAGGGCGAGCGGGAATAGCGCCAGCACGGTCGCGCCGACCGTGATCATCACCGGACGCAGGCGGATAATGCCGGCGTCAATCACTGCCTCTTCAAACGGTTCGCCCTCTTCGTGTTTCTCCTCAATGAAGTCGAACAGGACAATCACATGACTCACGATCACTCCGATTAGGCTGGCGACTCCAAGAAAAGCCATGAAGCCGAACGGAGTGCCCATGATCCACAAAGCTGCCACTGCACCGACAACGCCGTAAGGTGCAGCCGCAAAGACCAGCAGAGGCTTCACCGCGTTGTTGAACTGGAACACCAGCGCAAGGAAGATCAAGAAGATCGATGCCGCCATCACCACGCCAAGTTCGCCGAATCCCTTGTTCTGCTGGTAATAGTCTCCACCTATCCGAATCCTGTAACCCGGAGGCAGCTTCTGCTCGAACTCCTTGAGTTTTGGCCCTGCCGCCTTCAGCACCTCCGACGACAGGACGCCGGGCCTTGGGAAGCATCGCACTGCAATCGTGCGGAAGTGATCGAGGCGGATGATGCGCTCGGTCTCCATGGAGTGCTCGATTTTCGAGACCTGCGTGAGCGGGACCTTCGCCGAGCCCTGCATGGCGTATACATAGAGGCTCTGTAGGTCCGAAAGCTGGGCGCGTTCCTCCACCTTCAAACGTGCAACGACCGGGATTTCCTTGTTTCCATCCTGCAGGGTTGTCAACTCAGCTCCGCTCATCGCCGAGGTGGAAGAAGCAGCGACATCCTGATTGGTGATGCCGGCCAGGTTTGCGCGATCGGGGTCGATCTTCAGTTTCACGCCCGAGCTCTCCGTGTCCCAGTCGTTACGCACTCCGGCGGTGTTCGGAAGCGAGCGGAAGATATCTTCGAGCTGTGCCGACAGGCGACGGAGCGTGCGAATGTCTTCCGCCGACTGCGCCACGCTGACATCGGCGTTATTGGCGATGAGGATATCCACCGGAAAATCGATGGCCGCATACTGCAGTTGCCGCACATCGATCCGCGCGCCGGGAATGTTGGCTGACACGATGGGTTGCAGGTACTTCACGAACTCCGGCGTGATTTCTTTGTCGGTGACCTCCATGATGATTTGCGCATAGTTGAGTTGCTGCAGCTGGGGCGAGACCGAGAACCAGAAGCGCGGCCCGCCTCCGCCGACAAAGGTGGTGACGTACTTCAGCATGTGCTCAGGCTTCTCGCCTTCTTTTGCGTGTTTGCGGGCAAAATTATCGGCTTCCCGCCGGACGATCTGTTCCACCTGTTGTGCCGTCTGGTTGGTAGCGTCGAGATTGGTATCGTTGGGAAGCCAGATATCGATGTACGACCAGTACTGAACATCCTCGGGCATGAACGCGGTCTTCAACTGCGACATGAAGAAGACGCCCAGCACGAGAAAGGCCAGCGATCCGGCGAATACCTTCCAGCGATGTTCCATGGCGCTCTTGGCCGTACGCGCGTACCAACCGGTGAATCCGGTTGTGCGCCTTTCTTCGATCGGCTTCTCGGGCTTCTTGTCCGGGCGCAGCAGGTAGTAGCCCAGTAGCGGTACGAACGTCATGGATGCCAGGCGGGACGCGACCAGCGAACAGGTCATGACGATGGGCAGAGTGTAGAGAAACTCGCCCATCGTACCCGTGAGCAGGAGGAACGGAATGTAGGCGGCAATGTTGGTAAGCGTTGCGAACATGATTGCCGTTGCCAGCTTGGTTGGCCCAAGCCACGAGGCAACCAAGCTGGGGTGACCCTCGGCGAGTCCGCGCTTGATCGAGTCCCCGGCCACCACCGGATCATCGACCAGCAAGCCGAGGGCAATGATCAGAGTCGCGATCGACACCTGCTGGATGTCAATGCCCAGCATGTACATGAACGCGAAGGTCATGGCCAGGGTGATGGGGATGGAAATAGCCATGAGGACGGCTGAGCGCCACTCCCAGAAGCCGACGAGCGAAACAATCACGACCAGGAAAATCGCCTCGTAGAGCGCGCCCATGAACAGGTCGATATTCTCCTTGACCTGCAAAGGCTGGTCGGACGTGCGCGCGATGATGAGGTCTTCCGGGAGATAGTTGCGGACCGCGGCGAGCTTTTCGTCGACGCTCTTTCCGAATTGGGCGATCTGCAACCCATCACGCATCTGGACCGCGATCGTGATGGCGCGGCTGCGGTGCCAGGTGCCGTCCTTATCCTGCGAAGTGAAATAGTTCAGATAACGTGCGGGGCTGTCGTAGGAGCGAGAGATGTCGACTAAGTCGCGCAAGTAGACAGGCGAATTCGAAGCCGTGGAGGCGGTGCCGATGATGACATCTCCGATGGCCTTCTCATTTTCGAACTTGCCCGACGGATCGAGCGTGACATTCTTGCTGTCGACTTCGAGCACTCCACCGGGCAGTGTCGAATTCCGCGCGGAAAGAATCTTGCTGAGATTGCCGGGCTGGATGCCGTACTCGGCCAGCCGTTGCTGGGAGTAGTCGAGATAGACTTTTTCGGCCAGCACGCCGCTGCGATCCACTTTCGACACTTCCGGGGTGCCCTGCAGCGTCCGCTGAATCAGCGCGGTGAAATCATCCAGTTCGCGATAGGAGTACTTCTCGCCCGCGACCGCGGCCAGCTTGGATTCGGTGGTCTGCGGATCGCGGATCAGTGTCACTTGCCAGGCATCGGGATGAACCTCGGAGCGGTGGAAATGTTCCTGGGAAAACTTGTCGAGCCAAGCCTGGAGCGCACGATCGTCCAGACCGGAACTTACGTCGGCGCCGATGAATCCTGGCCCCTCGAAGTAACGCGGATCTGCCATCACCTTGTCTCTGAGCCCGGTTGCCCCTCCCAAACGAAATGAGGCGCGGACCTCGTCCGTCGCGACGGACTTCGGGAAATTGATCACAATGCTCACGCGCGGTTGGCCGTTTCCGGGGGCGCCGACGCGCGCACTTTCAATCGCTTTCTTCACCGACTTTGCGCGCAGGGCAATTTCGATTTCGCTCGCCCGAGGACTAGCGACCGTAAGCATCAGCGCAGCTGTGTCGCCGAAGTTGCTGTTGAACTGAATCGGCCCCGCACCCTGCGGCAGCTTGTTGCTCAGTTCGTTCAGCCGGAGGTTGATGTCGTTTAGCTGCTTCGTGGTGTCCTTGACGTTTTCGTCGAGTTGCACAAATACCAGAGCGAAGTTTGGGAAGCTCAACGACCGAACTCCATAGTCAGAACCGCTTGGCGGCTTCACAGCCTGGTTCTGCGCCATGGACTGCTCGATCGGGCGCGTGATGAGCTGCTCGATCTCTTCCGCTGTCGCGCCCGGCCACTTGCAGGAAGCGACTGCAACCCGGACCGGAATCACCGGGTCCTTGCGCTTCGGCATTTTTGAGTAGCCGTACCAGCCCCACAAGAAGGTGCCGAGCAGCAGCACCAGCGCGACTTGCCGATGCTCGACGAAAAACCTCGCCGTGTTGTGGGTATGCTGAATGATTTCTGCGTCTGATTTGTGTGCCATGGTCGTCTCGATGTGTGAACTCGGTCTCTTTCGTTGCCAGCCTCTACTGCATCACCCGAACCTTGTCCCCGCTCTTGACCAGCGTCGATCCGGCTGTCACCACCCTGTCGCCTGCCTTCACTCCGCCCACTACCTGGACCATGTTTCCGTAAGCATCGCCCAGGTCGACGGCGTGCGCACGCACGGTGGCGGGGTCGCCGGTCCCTTCGGCCAGTAACACTGCGAATCGGTCCGGCTTTTCCGGATCGCGGATCACCGCACTCAGCGGAACCGCCAGCACTTCCTTGGGGAGGTCATTGCCGCCCAACGAGAGGGACGCAATCATCCCGGACTTAAGCTGATTGCGCGGGTTGGGCAAAGTCACTTCGACGGAATAGACGCGGCTTTTTGGGTCCGCTGCCGGGGATATTGCAGTGACTCGCCCTGCAAACTGGCCGGCGAAAGCGTCTAATGAGACCACCTCCGCCTGTCCCAGCTCGATCCGCCCCATGGCGTTATCGGGCACACCGAAAATCGCTCGCACGAAGCGCGTGTCGGCAATCGTGAATCCGGCAACGGATGGGCCAACCAATGCTCCGATGTCCACGCTGCGCCTAATGATCCAGCCATCGAACGGCGCGCGCAGCGACGAGTCATCGAGGGCAAGCTGCGCTTCGGAAAGCGAGGCCTTCGCATTGTTCAAAGAGGCCGTCGCGCTCTCATACTGGGCTTTGGCCTGATCGAATTCCGGCTTCGTGGCGCTTTGCGTCGAATACAGATTCGACGTGCGATCGTACGTGAGCTTGGCATGTTCATAGTCGGCTTGCGCGCGTGCCAACTGCGCTCTCGCCTGTTCTCGGTGATCGGTATAGTCTTGCTGGCGCACCACCGCCAGCACGGTGCCACGAGAGACCCAGTCGCCAATATCAACAGCACGCATGCGACCGTCGGCGCCGCGCACCTGACGGATGCTGACAACGTACCCGCCCGACTTGAACGCCAGATCCACCTGTGCATTGGGCACGATATTGGCGGAATAGCGGGTCTCGCTGCCGGTAGAAATCGTTTGGACTTCAGCCGTTCGGACGGGGATCAGCGCCCGCGGTTCCGATTCCGCACGAGTGCAACCGATCTGGCTGATGGCGCACAATGCCGCGAAAACCGCTGCTGTAATCTGTGAAAAACGAACCGTGTCGGTGGTGACCATTAGTCTTCTCCCAATGATTTTTCGAATTCGCTCTTTGCCGACCAGAAGCCCAGCAGCGCCTGCTGGTAGTCGTCACTCGCGCCTGCAGCTGATGCCTGCTGATGCAAGACGTCGCTCAACAGGACCGACTGTTGTTCATATTTATTGGTGACTTCCCGAAGCCGCTGTTGTGCCGCGTCGCGTTCTGCCTGTGCGACCGAAATAAGCATTCGAGATTCTTCCAGTTTGCGAAAGCGTGTATTCACGTCCATCAAGACTCGTGCTTGTGCATCATGCAACTGTGTTTGTGCCTGTGTCTCGGTGACCTTCTTCTGATTGACAATGTCTTTCCGGCGGCCCCAGTCCCAGGGTTCCCATTTCAACTCGAATCCGATGCTCGTCATGTTCCTGGGAAGGACGTCGACGTTGAAATTGGAGACGTAGTTGAAGGCAATACCGACATCGGGAATGTAATCGGCCTTAGCCATGCGGCGGTCGTACTCAGCTTGTCGCATGCTGAGTTCCGCTTGTTTGACCTCAGGGCGCTGTGTCAGTGCCCGTATCTGTGCCAGCTTCAAATCGACCTCTTCGAACGATGCGATCGGAACTTTCTCTGTCTCGAATTCGGTGCGGATGTCGCGACCGAGAAGGTTATTGAGATATTCCTTGCGAGAGTCGAGGGTATTGCGCAACTGAGCCAGCTTGTACTTTTCGTTCGCGAACTTCGCCTTCACGTCCATGCTGTCGGACTTGAGCGCTGCCTGTTGCGAGACTCGCTGGAGAACGACGCGATCCAGTTCCTGATACTGCTTGACATTAGCTTCGGCGGCTTCCAACTCGCTCTCTGACTGCAGTACGGCGTAGTAGGCCTGCTTTACGTCCTTTACTAAGTTTTGCCGTTCCGCGCGTGCTTTTTCGCCCGCTATTTTCGCGCTCAACTCCTGCGCTCGCACGCCGAGATGGATCTTGTAGAGTTGAGAGAGCGGCTGCGTCGCCTGGCTCATGACATACGCAATGGGTTGACGCGGCGTCGTGATCTTTGTGTCTGCTGTGGGGAATGGGCCTACGCCCGGTATATTCCCGAACGCTCCCGCCGGAAAGTTAAAACTCACCTCATTCAGAAGCTGCGACCCAAGTACACTGCCGCTGAATGAGGGCAGACGCTTGGTCTTCACTTCCGCGACCTGCCATTTGGACTTATCAACTTCGAGGCTCGCGACCTTTAGCGACCGGTTATTGGTGACCGCCAACCGGATTGCGTCCTCCAACGTAAGCACGTGTGATGGCGACAACTCCTGCGCTGAAGAAAAAGCGCTGAGTACCACGAGGAGTACTGGCCAACGCAACGGTCTGGCTTTCGATCGGAAACGAGAACAAATAAGGTTCAGTTTATGTTTGCGCATATTCATTTCCTGTCTAATTGTTCAAACAGTCATCTTTTTGAATCGGTGTGCTGCGGCCAACAACAGGCCGAGTCCCATTGCGAGCAGAACCACTCCGTTGAACCACAACTGCTCGAATCCGGCTCCGCGGAGAATGACTCCACGGGTGATCTTGATCATGTACGTCGCCGGCACGACGTAACTGAATGCATAGGCCCAGAGCGGCATCGTCTCGCGCGGAAACATGAACCCCGACAGAAAGATGCTTAGCAGCATGACTACCAGGCAGAACTGCAGAGCTTCCGCCTGCGAGTTCGCCTTGCTGGAGACCAGAACTCCGATCGCCAGGTTGACGAACAAATAGCCAGTTGTCAGCAGCCCGAGCACCAGCACGTTGCCGTGCATAGGAATCTGAAATACGAACCGCATGAAGGCAAGAAGAATTGCCAACTCTACGATTCCGGTGACGAAATACGGCAGAATCTTGCCCAACATTAATCCCAGTGGCCGTACCGGCGTAACCAGGAGTTGTTCGATCGTCCCTCGCTCTTTCTCTCGCACGATGGAGAACGCCGTTAGCATCACTGTGACCAGGAGCAGGAGAATCGCCATCATTCCTGGCAGCAAGAAATTGGGAGAACGCGAAGCCGGGTTGAACATCACCTTGGGCCGGATCTCAATCGGATTCTTTTGACCAGGATCCAGCATGCGGCGTAGTGACTCATCTAGTCCGATTGAGCCGGATACATTGACGGCTTGACCCGCAACGTTCGAGTCGGAACCGTCCACCATCACCAAGACCTGCGCCTGGTTGCCTTTCAGCAGATTACGATCAAAATCAATCGGGATCTTCACGCCTACACTGGCGCGCCCTGAGATCATCTCTTCATTCAGTTCACGGTCGCTGTGAACGTATTTGTAGACGTGGAATGTATCCGAGTTGCGCAGCCGGTCGATAAGAGCGCGACTCTCCGAACTGCCCGAAACCTCCGTCATCATCGAACTGCCGCTTGCGTCATAGACCGCGGTCCGAATCTGCCGGATGTTCGTATCAATGGCGGCGCCGAGAATCACCAACTGGAGTACCGGCATCACAAAGGCAAACAGAAAGGCCATCGGGTCCCGACGCATGTGCCGGACTTCCTTGTAGAAGATGGCTCCCATTCCCTGGATCGGATTCTTCACGCTGCCTCCATCTGCATCTGCCGGCGCTGGCTCAGTTCTACGAACGCATCCTCAAGCGTTGGAATTAGCGGACGAATCTCTTCAATGTCGATCCCGCAGCGACGCATTTCGTGGTCCAGTTCCTGTTGGCCAACCGAGTCGTCCACCAGTGCATGGATCGAACGCCCGAAAATGGTTGCGCTTTTGAACAGCGACATTTCTTGCGCCTTACGTAACGCCGTGGTGATGGCCGGAGCCGAGATCTCGAAACGGTGCGTGCCCGGCGGGTTTACTTCCGGCAACGAACGCAGCGAATCCGGAGTGCCATCTGCAATCAGCTGGCCGTAGTAGATGTAGGCGAGATGGCTGCATCGCTCAGCTTCGTCCATGTAATGCGTGGTGACAAAGAAGGTGATTCCTTTTCCCGAAAGGTGGAACAACAAGTCCCAGAGCTGACGCCGCGCAACCGGATCGATGCCTGCTGTTGGCTCATCGAGAAACAGCACGGTGGGCTCATGCATCAAAGCGCAGCCCAGGGCCAGTCGCTGCTTCCATCCCCCGGAGAGTCGTCCTGCCAGGCGGTCCACGTACTTCTCGAGCTTGTTCGCCGCGATCGTTTCCGCGATCTTCTTGTCGAGAGCCTTTCCCCTCAATTGATAAGCTCGCCCGTAGAAGCGAAGGTTTTCTAATACGGTGAGGTCGTCGTACAGACTGAATTTCTGGCTCATGTAGCCGATCCGCTCGCGAACTGTCTCGCTTTGAGTCCGTACATCGAGGCCTTCAATCCAGGCTTCACCTTCGGTGATGGGCAGAATTCCGGTCAGCATCTTGATTACAGTGGTCTTGCCGCTGCCGTTCGGTCCGAGAAAACCGAAGACTTCGCCCTTCTCAACCTTTATCGAGGCCTGATTTACCGCGACGAAGTCGCCAAAACGCCGCGTGAGATTCTTCGTTTCAATCGCCAGCATTACCGTGCCTCCGAAGCGAATTGCACATCTGCGCTCACGCCGGCGCGCAACAGATTGTGGCGGTTCTCGACCCGCAGCTTCACACCAATCACCTGATGAACCCGCTCTTCTTTGGTTTGCACATTGCGCGGCAGGAACTCGGACTGCTGCCGAATCTGCTCTACGTGGGCCTGAAACGTTTGTCCAGGGAACGTGTCGACCTGGATCTGTGCGCTTTTGCCAATCTGCACCGTCCCGATATGCGTTTCGGGCACATAGACCATGAGGTAAAGCTGGTCGGCCTCCAGCAACTGCGCCACGGGAGAATTCGCAGGAAGCAGATCTCCCGGCCGAAGATCCATCGTTTCGACTACGGCAGCCGCTGGCGCCCGCACCTCGCGCTCGGCCCAACGGGCTTCGGTCTCCTTCAGTTGTCCTTCTGCCAGAGTGAGGTCTGCGCGTGCCGCCGCAATATCCTCTGCTCGAAATCCATGTTGCATCTTGTCGGCAACTGCTTTGGCGGCTTTCAATCTGCCTTCGGCGGCAGCAACGGCATTGTGTTGAGCTCGTACCAGAGCATGGGCGGCTTGGGCCCGGTCACGGGCGTTGTCGAGCGATTGCTGCGACATCGCGCCACTCGCGGTCAGCACCTCAGTGCGCTTCAGTTCGCGGTCGGCATTCGCCTCCTCGGTTCGCGCCCTCTCCAGCTCGGCTTGTGCCTGTGCCAGTTCAGCCTCGCGATATCCCTCGGAAGCAGCATTAGCTTCGGCAATTTCCTCCGGACGCGATCCGCGCTGCATCTTGGTCAGGGTTGCGCGTGCTGCCTCAACTCGCCCCTGTGCTTGCAGAAGCTGACCTTCAAGTTCCGCGCTGTCGAACACCACCAGCAGTTGATCTGGTTCTACGTGGTCGCCTTCGCGGACCAGCACTCGAGCTATGCGCCCGCCGACCTTTGAACCAATGCTGATATTGCGTGCTTCGAGAGTGCCGGAAGCGGTTAGTACTTTGTCGCCGCGACTTTTCCAGGCAAACGCTGCGGTGAAACTGCCAACCATGAGGACCGCTGCGAGGATTGCAATTTTCTTTTTCATAAATGACCTCGTCACTACTTGTTGAGCTCTTGCTCGGCCGCCGTCAAGGAAACCGCATTTAGCTGGTTCGCTAATTCCGTTGCGATCGTTGACGCTGTTTGCTTGATCATCTTCTCGGGAGCATTCTTTGTCATTCCGAACTTCACAACGAACGCCGCCGCTCCCGCATAGGGGTTCAGGGCGATTACGGTTCCTGGTCCTTTCCCATTGCTCTTTTGCGTCGACGTTTCGTACAGAGGATTCGCGGCAGAAGAGGCGTTCGCCATCATCACGTAGAGCTCCATCTTTGACTTCCCGGAACCGAAGCCGAGCAGAGCGCGTCGCATCTGGTTGCCCTCACTCAACTCGGTGAATACGCCGGTCACCACCAAGCCATCGGTGGGCTTGGGTTCCGTGGATGCCAACCTCTTAGCCTTGAAGCCGGCTTTCTGCAAATCTGCCACCAGGCTTTCGGACATCAAGCGGACCAAATTGCTCGCCGCCTCCGAAGGATCCTGGCGTTTTCTCCGCAACAGACTTTTTGGTGGAGCCGGGAGCAGGTATCCTTTGCCGGTAATGCCGCCTTTGTCCTGTTTGAAGTTGGCGGCATCCAGATCAAAGTCGCTCACGTAGATGATTTTGTCCCGATCGGCATGAGACAGTGCAGACTCGTTTGCCCTCGGAGCTTGCGAGTTGGCCTCTTGGCCCACGCACAAACCAAGCATGAGAACCGGCGCTAAGAGGCATATCTGATACTTGCGCACTGCTTTCATAATTCCTCCTTATAAAGTGATCGTTATTCGTGGGGTCCAATTCCTATATCGCCACGAGCTCGGGACCTGTCGCGGCGGGCCTGAGAACGTACAACTTCGGCTGAACAGCCTGCAGCGCCTTGATAAAGACGGACTCGCACGCCCTGTCGCCGGTCCCGAGCAGAAGCGCTGTCTCGCGGCGCGAATACCCTTCGAGCGCTCGCAGCACGAAAACGAATCGAGACAGCGGGTCAAGGTGCAGGAGTCTCTGTTGGAGCGCGTCGGAGGGCTGACTGAGCGCAAGCTCCAGTTGGTCCGAAAATCCGCTGCCATCCTCCCGGAAATGCGTACAGACACACTCCTCGAGGTTGTAGCCAGCGGGACGCACCAACGCGATGCACGCCTGGATAATGAGCCGTCGCGCCCAACTCACCATCCAATCGCGAAAGACGCAATCCGCTCCCTTGAGTGACCGTTCAAACGCAGCCTTGAGAATCTTCTCGCTCAGTTCTTCATCACCGGTTAGGGTGTAGCAAAGCCAGCGAAGTGGTTCCGCCGAATCGGTGAACAGTCGGACGTAGTCGTTTTGGGTGCATCTATCCTGTTGGGGTATCGCTTCCATTGTTTGCTTTCCTCTTTGTCTGTTGACCTTGCTCGGTTAGTTCTGCTCCGAGGCGTCCTGGCTTTCGGCGGATTCCGCCTCTTCGATTTCGTCAATCAATGCCGACATTAGTGGTCCTGACCCCATCAGTTCCGCGCCTGCATGGCGCATCTCAGCGAGCAGCTGATGACCTGCATCGTCGACGAATGAAACATTCAGCAAGTCCACGACAATCTCTGTCTCGCCATTCACTTCGGGCAGACCCGCCCACGCATTTCTTGCTTCATCGACCCATTCATGTGCCAGTTTGCCTTCCAGCTTCATTCGTGAGATTCCCGGCTCGTTCATGACACTGATTCGAAGCATTCCCTCTCCTGGCTCTCCTGCATGACTTGCGTGTGCCATGCCCGACCAATCACGCCTTTCACCAAGCTGCGTTCTGCAAGCGAGAGTGACTGATACGCGTTGCGCAGCGATTCCAACAACTCACGTGCCTGCTCGCGCGTGCACTGCGGTCGAGGAGTTTGTTCGAGTGTCCCTATCAGTTGCGGCATCATGTCCTGGTATAAGGCACCTGATCTGCCAACCTTCGTTCGTGGTGACAAAGCATGGAAAGTGGTTGATTTTCCGAGAGTTTCTCAAAATGTGTGGAACCGGATTGTGCCAGGCGTGCCGAATGTTCTCGCGCCCAACGATTCGGCACCGTGCCGAATTCGGCACGGATTTGGGCACGGGGCATGGCGCCCTTTTACGTTGAAATGAGGTCGATCTCGGCCAAAGTTGGGTGTTTACCGCCGCCGCTGGCCTCCAACGTACAGGCTCTTTACCGTGACCACGTTGGCATCGTGCTTGCACCGATTCAGTCAAACTAGGCAGGCACTTCAGGAAAGGACGACCTGGTTGGGACTGGCAAAAACACCATGTGCAGAAATCATCATTTGTTTCGACAATATCCACTCAACGGGAAAGCCACGATTTCGACTGGCGAGGTACCAACTCCGTACCACATTTACGATGGGTACGGAGCGCTGATCGGGGGGACCGCGGATCTGTCCGCTGTCCAACAACTACTCAAGAAGGAAGCGGTCATGCCTGTGGACAGAGGCGATGGTCGCACCTTCATGGGAATATGGATCTGCAACTTCACGGACGCCAGTCTTGGCCCGCATCACGAATTGCAGTTCTCTTTCTTCACTGGGGACCAGCCGACCGGACGGTCAACCGACCATGCCCTTGAGCTGCTGGCGCTCATGACGAGGCCTGACACAAAAATGCTCTGTCATGGTCTGTGGAATAGCACGCCGCAAGTTGTGGCTTATAACCGCGAGCTGCTTAGCCTGAACTCCCGCCTTGCGAACAGCCAAATTCATAACGGCGCGGGTGGGCTAGAGTTCACCTTCGAAGACGGAGAAAATCGCGTACCTCTCATCTCAGGCAGATTGCTGAAGTGCATGCGGTTTTCGATGCGGGCTACCTGGGACGCAATGTTGCAGATTGGGTTTAGGCGTGTCTGGTCGATGGCGCGACAGCCTTGGGTAAGCTTGCGGATCTTGAATCCGACAGGCGTCATGCTACCTCGGAACGCTGTGACGGAGTCGTATACCAAGAATGATGTAAATCTGGTGCGCTACTTTGATCCATCAAACGACGAACTCGTATTCGGAGATACACAATATGCTTTGTTGGGCTTCACGCCACAATTTGTGCAACATATGAAAGGATTCAAGTTCGTCTATCTGGAGCCTGATCGAGGATAGCCGGAGCAGTGACACCGTCTGTGATTTCATTGGACCTCAGACTTCCTGGCGGCATACAGGCCGACGAGCCGTGCGACCAAGACAGCGACATACATGATGCCGCTTACAGCTTCAAGAACGGAGAGCGAGCGACACTGTGCGCTGATGGGAACCATGTCCCCATAGCCGAGTGAGGTCAGAGTGACAAAGCTGTAAAACATACAATCAAACCAGTCAACTTTGTGATTCGGATGCCTTGTGATGTCCATCGAGAGACCGCCAGGCTGGAGCGTTTCCAACAGTAGGTAAGCGATTCCCCATACAAACGCCATGAGAAGATAGACGCTGAGAGCGCCGTAAATCGTGTCCCGCGTGACGGTTTCCGTACTTAGAACAGCCCGCAGCAACGTGACCAATGTGAAGCCCAGAAATATGAGAGTGGAGACCAGGCTCGGTACCTCGAGTGACGATGAACTGGGGTGAAATGCCAACCATGTATTTAGGACGGCAGTTGGTATGGCAAGAAGAAGTCCTGTGATCCACTGCGTCCGCTTGTCGCTGACCGCGTACACTGCCGCCACAAACGCAAGAGCCGAAAGAAGGCGAAAAATGACGGTCGACAAACCAGGTTGTGCAAGATAAGGGAAGAGGACGATTAACGATATTAAGGTGGCGAAGAGGTACGAAAACTTGCTTCGTTTACTGTGTTTGGAGATCAGGGCTATTGGCTTTGGTGCCGCCATAGGGGTTACCGGACGATTCCTTTCCTCCGCCTAGAGACTGGGAGGCCACCAGTGATTCCGGGTGATGCCGAGTTTCTTGATCTTGTATTGCAGCGTGGTACGTTTTATCCCGAGCCGTGCTGCCGCACCCCTAGGACCGCCAAGCATCCCTCCGGTTTCCCGAAGGATCTTGATAATTTGCTCTCGGTCGCCGTCCTGGTCAGACGGAGAAGACGACACGGAAGGAACACTTACCGTGGACGATTTGATCTCCGGTAGCGGAACTTGCAGCGCTGTTCCGGTGGTCAGAATGACGGCTCTCTCGATCAGATTCTCCAGTTCGCGGATGTTCCCGGGCCAGTGCCATTTTTGGAGTTTGCTCATCGTTTCCGTCGGAATGGAATCAATCGGCTTCTGCATCTGGCGAGCAAATTTCTCAGCGAAATAGCGAACCAGTAGCGGAATGTCCTCCTGTCGTTCGCGCAATGGAGGAATCTGGATCGGGAACACATTCAGACGGTAATAAAGGTCTCCGCGAAACTGACGTTCCTCGATCATCTTTTCCAGATCGCGATTCGTAGCGGCAACCAGGCGCACATTCACCTTCTTCGTATGAGTGCTTCCCAGGCGCTCGAACTCACGCTCCTGCAAGGCGCGCAACAACTTAGGCTGAATCTCTACAGGAATGTCACCCACTTCGTCCAGGAACAACGTTCCCTGGTCGGCCAATTCAAGGCGTCCGACTTTTTGTGCAATCGCCCCGGTGAAAGCTCCCTTCTCGTGACCAAATAGCTCACTTTCGAGCAGGCCGGTTGGAATCGCGGCGCAGTTCAGTTTCACAAACGTGCGGGACTTTCGCCGGCTATGTTCGTGCACGGCACGTGCAATCAGTTCCTTGCCTGTTCCCGTTTCTCCCAACAGCAACACAGTTGAGTCGCTTGCCGCAACGGTTTCGACCAGTTTCAAAACCTGCTTGAGAGCGGGACTTTGGCCGACAATTTCATCGAAATTGAGTTCGTTACGAATTTCATCTTCGAGGTAGAGCTTTTCTTGCGCCAACTTGTTCTTAAGCGTTTCCAGGTCACGAACGGCGAGCGAATTCGCCGCTGCGATGGCAACCTGGTTGGCGATTTGCAGGAATAATTCCTGATGGTCCGTGGAAAAGGCGTCTTCCCGGATGCTCGAGATCGACATGACGCCTATCTTGCGTCCGTGTATGCTGATCGGCATCGAATATAGGGACTTCAGGCCACTCTTGAAGAAGCCGTGCGTTACAGGTGATGGAAAGCTTTCGTAATCGGGACGCGGAAGATACAGTGGCTTGCCGCTCTTGAACACGAGACCACTCGTCGTGCCTTCTGGGTCATAGTAGATTCCCTCGGGCATGGGATCGATCACCGAACTGACGGCCTGAGCGAACAATTTGTCCGTTTCCGAGTCGAAAATAGCCAAGGCCACACACTCATTGGAAACAACCGACTGAAGACTATTGGAGATCGCGCGGACCAACTCGGCCAGATCCAGATGAGACACGAGAGCATTGTTGATGTCGAGCAACAACTTCGAGCGGTCGCGCTCGTGCTTCGCCACTTGCTCGGCCTGGCGAGTCTTTTCGAAATTTAGTGCATTCTCTACTGCGATCGCGATCTGTCCAGAGATCTCCTCCAGCAATCTGGCACTATCCGGCGTGAACGCGTCCTCGCGCAAACTGGCAACGCCCAGTGCACCCAGCGTTCGCCCATGAACAATCAGCGGATTGACGTATTCCGACTTTAAGCCGTGTTCTATGGCATAGTGAACCCACGGCGACGTGAACTTCTGGAGCTCGTCAACTGATTTAAGCAGTACGGTACGCCCAGTCTTTATAGCTTCCTCTTCCGGAGTGCCCGCAATTGGAATGCGCAAGCCTTCCTTGAAGGCAACATTCTCGATTTTTCCCAAATCGAGCGCCAGCATCTCTATCGTGTCCTCGGCTCTGCAAAGAGCAATAAACACGGAGTCGGCGGACATCACTTCTCGTAACCGAGGTGAGACAGATTTCAACACATCGCTCACGTTCAAATGCGATGCAACTGCATTGTTGACCTCGAGCAGCAATTTGGAACGATCCCGCTCCCGCTCCATCTGATGTTGGGCCAACCGCGTCTTCTCAAAGTTTTGCGCATTGTCGACGGCGATCGCAACCTGCGTCCCAATTTGAGTGAGCAGTTCCGCGTCCTCTTCGGTGAAGGCTGATTCGCGCAAGCTGGCCAACGCCATGCTACCGACAATCTTGTCGTGACATATCAAAGGTACGGCGCAACCCGACCGTATGCCGCGGGCGTAGGCAAGCTTCATGATGTCCGCGGTGAATTCGTTGAAATCGGGGCGGTGGCGCAGGACAGTCTTGCGCGAAGAAAACGCGAGGGCGGCGGGCGTACCTACAAGGGGAATCAGTTGACCCTGCTTGAGAAACGTCGGGTCGTCAGGGAAATCGAGAGCGTGAAGGCGTAATTCGTGGCGCTCGGGATTGTAGAGGGCCAGCGCGGCAAAATCGTGCTTGATCTCGCGCCGCAGGCAGGCAGAGACGGATTTCAGTACCTGTGCGAGATCGAGGTGGGCGACAACGGCATTGTTGATCTCAAGCAGAACCCGCGCGCGATCAGCAGGCAGACGAAGAGGTAAAAACTGGCCTACGACGGAACTGGCCGATTGTTCCATCCCGCCCCACCCCAAGATGATTCCGGACAGTCTACAACTTTTGGAACGCTACCGACCAGTGCACTTTATAGCGAAGGATCTAGGGAATCCTCTGAAGCAAGGTCAGGCTCCAAGCCGGCCAAATATGCGAAGAAAAGTGGAGCAAGAATCGCAGTGATCGCTTTCGAAAGCACCCGTTCACAAGACTCTGTCGAACCCTTGATGCTGGTCTAAAGCCGACGCTAGGCGAACATCGGCGCTGGTCACAGAATGGTCACAAAACTGGGCCCACTCTGTAAAGTTAAGTTATTGAAGGACAAGGGGTAGTGCGCAGCCCTGAAAAGGCTGGCGTCGGCGGTTCAACTCCGTCCCTGGCTACCATGTTTTCAATAGCGGCGAATTCCTAAATCTCAGTCCAGCGCGGACAGGCCCGCTGTCGTGTTTGGAAATAAAGCTGGACGAAGCAACGCCTGAGCGTTCAGCCCTGAGCACATTGATTTCCTGCTATGCGAGGCTTCGAAGAGAGCGGTCTTTCATTGATTGTTCGCTCTAAGCTACCAACCCTCAATCATTCATGACATTGCGAAAAGTTCATGTTCGGAGTGCGGGAGTACTTCGGACAGATGTGGCCCTCCAAAGTGGCGATGGAGTTCGACCCATGGCAGATGTAGTGCGGTTATGGACTCACGTTGCGCGACTCGCCATTTCATTGGCAATCGCCGACTGTTCGGGGCTGGATAATCTGCGTTTTGCGGCCGGAAACACTATTTCATCCTCGATACGAATGTGTTGGCGGTAGATCGAGGCCAAGTCGTTGACGACCTGCCGGAATTGGGCCGCTTCCGTAGCGGGGAGGCAGCGTTCATTGAGACATCGAGTTCCAAGAACATCCAGTTCGCCGTGCAGGGTGTTCGCTTTGTGGTGGTCGGCTTCGAGTGCGTCCAAGGTTGCAAGTGCGTTTCGGATTTCGGGATCTTGAATTTGCCGCAGACGAGGGAAAAGAGATTGTTCCTCGTCTGCGGTGTGTTTGGGAGCCGATTCGCGAAAGTAGCGGAGGGCGGATTCGAGCGCCGACTGCGTCTCGTCTGGCAACGGGCGATCGATCACCTCGGCGACGCGTTGCAAGCTTCCCAGAAACATCTCGATGCGCCTGTGGCAGTCGGATAGTAGACCCGTGGGATCGGAAAAACTGTGAGCTTTGGCTCCAATCTGAACCGGCATGGTAAGAGACCTCAGAGAGAACTAACCATCTTTATCATTATCATTGGGACGGACATCAGAATTTGGTCCACAAAAAAAAACGCGGCCAGAGATTCCCGCGGCCGTAGCCACATGAAAACTAGCGCGAAATGTGGCCCCCCGTCCGGGTTTTGGCATGCCGGTCCTAGTTGTATTGCAGAAGGCGTCGCTCGCCCGCTAACTCTCTCAGAGGAGCGATGTCTTGTGTGAGTTCGACGGTCCCAAGGTATTTGCCTTCTTTGTCTCGGACCGCAAAATAACGGATGTGAACGAACTTCCCTCGAAGGTTGATCCAAAACTCTGCGACGTTTTGTCGACCTGCTCGGAAATCATCGAGAATACGGTCAACTACATCCACGCTACTCGGAGGATGGCAGTGCTGGACTTTACGCCCGATGATGGCCTTGCTGCGGGCAAAGATTCGATCCGGTCCTTCCGTGAAAAATGCCACTCGATCGTTGGCATCTACAAACGTTAAGTCGATTGGCAGGGTCGATAGCACCGATGTGAGTTGTTCGACGGTGACGTTACCGGTCGGCATCATGATCGTCCCGTCGGCGGGCACGGCGGGTGTGGATGCCCCGAGGTTCTGAGGCGGCGCATAGCCCTGCCGAGGCTCAACCAGGCACCAGCCATATTTTGGCGAGGACGCCCAAATCTCGGCCCATTCGTTTTCGGTCAGGGTTTGCAAAGACATCGGAAGAAGGATGTTCTCTTCTTTGAAGATCATCTCTTCGACTGCGCTGAGCGCCGGCAAGACAGCGGCGGTGGCGAGATGCTTGCAGTCGGCAACGGTGGGCGAGCATTCGTGGGCCGATCGGTTCATGCGTTTCAGGGACGTACGGATGTCGTCGTCTTTTGCCCACATCACCTTCGATGGACCGGTGATGCCATGCTTTTCGAGGAAAGAGAAAAGGGCGTGCTCCTTGCGCTGATAGTGCTTGTCTATATCCATCAGTTCGTTTGCGTTTTGCTTGATTTGCAGAAGTTGAGGAGCGCATTCCTCGTCGTCTGGACGCGTAGAGAGTTCGCTAAAAATCATGCGAGTCTTGGCAATGATCGCCTGGATGGCAGCATTCTCGCGGCGAAACGTATCGACCGGGTGGCCGGGAGCAATCGAGGCGGCGGGAAGCTGTACCAGAACTTCGCGGGTGACCTGCGAATGAAGGTCACACATAGAGTTTACTTCCTCGACTGGCATGCCTCCGGAAATCAGCTCTTGTTCCATCGCCATGATCTCGGAGGGATTGGTCTGTCGCACTATCTCACGCAATTGGGACTTTACCGTTTCTGGAGCCTCCCCCTTGTGAAGATGCTGAATGATTTCTTTGAGGGTGGCGATTTTGCGGGCGCGATTGTCAATAAGTTCGCTCATATTGCTCCTCAAGAAAGGGTAGGGGCTGCGGCGCGTGGGTACGATGACTTTTGTCACGGGGAGCGGTGTCGTCTGAAAGCGCCCAGTTCTGCGCGGAGAAACGGCCGGGGAAGCAAATCATGCCGGCGACACTGGAGACGAAAGAACCCGATTTCAGAAATGGATCTCCGATTCAAGATCCGGAGATCACAGCCTGGATTGGGCCGGGCGAATGGATAAGAACTGGTGCTGGTCCAGGGCGGCCCGTAGCCAGCCAAACTGCGGCTACAATTGCAGCCCTTCCCGCGCCGATCCAGTACCTGTGCATTCTGACCGACTTCTGAGGTCTAGATAAGTTCCCGAACCTGATCGGAAAGCGTTGTCAGCGCGATCTTCTTTCGATTGGGCTCGCCTCGAGCCAGCGATTCGGCAAAATGCAGGGCCTGTTCCGCCTTGACTTTGGCCGGCATGGGCGGCTCGAAAGGATCCACCGAAGCTTGCAGAATTGCGGGACCGGGAGCGGCAAGGAACTCTTCCATGGCCCGGCCGCAATCGCCCGGATCTTCCACGCTGAATCCGACGCCGCCGCAGGCATGAGCGAAGGCAGCGAAATCGATGGGATGTAGATCCACGCCATACTCGGGATTACCGAGGAACACCATCTGCTCCCACTTGATTTGTCCGAGTGTGTTGTTCTTGATGATGACGACCTTGATGGGAAGCTTGTACTTAACGGCAGTGACGAAGTCCGCCATTAACATGGAGAACCCACCATCACCCACGAAGGCAACGCACTGGCGGGTGGGGAAGGCGATTTGGGCAGCGATCGTGTAAGGCAAGCCAGACGCCATGGTTGCCAGATTTCCCGAGAGAGTATGCATCTGGCCGCGGCGGGCCGGAATGTGGCGCGCCCACCAGGTTGCTATGGTCCCGCTGTCGCAGCTGACGATGGCGTCGTCTCTCAAACGTTTGCCAAGTTCCCGTGCCACCACCTGAGGTTTCATGGGTTTGTCTTGCCTTGTGGCGCGCTTGTCCATCAGCTCCCACCAGTCCTTCATGCCTGCCTGGGCAGCCTCGAGAAACTTCCGGTCTTCCTTGCGTTTCAGTAGTGGGATGAGTTCACGCAATGTATTGCGGCTATCGCCCACCAATCCAATCTCAACCGGGTAGCGAAGGCCGATGCGTTTCGGATCAAGTTCAATCTGTATCCCTTTTGCCTGACCAGGTTTCGGCATGAACTCGATGTAGGGGAATGAAGATCCGACGATTAGCAATGTGTCGCAATCTTCGAACGCTTCCTGGGAAGGTTTGGTTCCCAGCAGTCCGATGCCCCCGGTGGTATAGGGGCTGTCGTCGGGTACCGCTGCTTTTCCCAGCAGAGCCTTTACAATCGGCGCGCCCAGCAATTCAGCAGTCTTTTCGAGTTCCTCGGTTGCGTTCAACGCGCCTCGGCCGGCGAGGATTGCGACCTTCTTTCCCTGATTGAGAATGTCCGCAGCTCTTTCCAGGTCGGCGGGGTCGGGGAGGCGCGCACTGCGCGCGTTGACGTCAGAAGTATGGTGCGGCACATTGCGGCTCGAGGCTTGCTTCTTCTTGACTTCCTTTTCCTGGAGGTCTACGGGAAAGGTGATGTGAGCAACTCCGCGGTAGGCGAGAGCAGTTCGACAAGCTAACTCGGCAATGTTCTCAACGTGGGTGGGCCCCATGATGCGTTCGTTGAATACGGCCACATCCATGAACAGCTTGTCGAGCGCAACATCTTGCTGTGTGAAAGTTCCGATGAGATCGTGAAACTGGAGCCCAGTGATCGCCAGCACCGGTTGGTTGTCGAGCTTGGCATCGTAAAGACCGTTCAGAAGATGTATTCCACCCGGACCGGAAGTAGCGAGGCAGACACCCAGCTTGCCGGTAAACTTCGCGTACCCGCAAGCCATAAACGCCGCGGCTTCCTCATGCCGAACCTGCACGAATCGAATCTTGTCTTCGTGAATACGAAGGGATTCCATTATGCCGTTAATTCCGTCGCCCGGAAGACCGAAGATGACTTCGACTCCCCAATCTAGAAGAGTTTCCACTAATACATCGGCTGCTGTCATAAAGGAGTCCTCCGTGCATCAGGCACAATAATCGTCATAGTTCAGATGCAATTTGAAAATCCGTGGGCCGCCGGCGGTAACAAATTCTCGGCCTTCATGCGCGAGAAAGTTTTCGGCCAACTTGTTAGCGTCCGGCACTGGATCTTTCCAGAAATCAGGATTTGTCAGCCTACCTCTGTTGCCCAGAAGATCCTCTTTAGATAGTAGATTCCGCTGCAGGTTGTCGTGAAATCAATACAGTGTTCACTTGAGGGTCGTTGGTCAAAATCAGTCCGCGCCCCAGAACCATCTATTGCAGTCAGGGACGGGCTGTGCTGGCCAATTGCTGAAGGCTACATTCCAGAATTCAGTCATGGACCGGAACCGGAGATGACCAGCCACGAAGCCGCTTGTCTGCTCAACACTTCGGACCGGGATGCAAATGTGCAAATTACGACTTATTTTTCGGACAGGGAATCGGTCGGCCCGTATCGGATCACCGTCCCGGCGAACCGGACAAAGCACCTGCGGTTCAACGACCTGAAAGACCCTGCGCCGATACCGCGAGGAATCGATTACGCGAGCGTAATAGAGTCCGATGTCCCGATTGTCGTGCAACATACTCGATTGGACTCGCGGCAAAGTGCCAATGCGTTGATCACTACGATCGCTTACGCGCAGGCGGACTAGCGCAACCGTAAATATCCAGGTGGATGAGGCGGGGAACTCCGGAGTTCCGTTTTCATCCTGGACACGCCGCGATGCTGCGAACTTTCGGATATCCGCTTCCTGACACAGACCTGGAACCGGGCCAGGTGTAAGGGCTCGCGCCTCATTGCCGAGGCACCGGCCCCTGGACCCACTGCATACAAAGGACGGGAACTGAAACCCAGTTAAGGGTTGGCGGAATCTCTCGCAAGGCTGGTTCAACTCGGAGAGGCTCCTGCGAAACTGTTAACAGCCGCAGGCAATTCGTTCGACACGAAAGTTACGGGCGGGTCGGGTTTACACGATAAGCCTAGACGAGTCTTTGGCCATTGCGAATTTGCGCGCGGAGGACATGCTGAATGAGCTGGCAAGCTTTTTTCACTTCCGGCATGGCCAGCGAGAAATAGACATTCTTGCCCACGCGGCGCCTGACGACCACGCCAGCCGATCTGAGCACCATAGCGTGTTGTGAGAGGTTGGCCTTCGAAATGCCAAGCTCCTTCTGAATTTCAGCAGCTGACCAATCATGCTGGCCAAGAAGATCCAGGATGTGGAGACGAGTTGAGTTTGCGAAAGCTTTGCAGATCAGCACCTGTCGCTCAAGGATCTCGCTTTCCAGGTCAAGTTGCTTGCCGCCCTTCTTCATTGTTGATCCATCGCCTTTGGGGATGAGCTCTTGTCGTGAAGCCAAGCTAGCCACCATGGTATCTCCTATTCCGGAAATCGCGAAATTCCACCGGCACGAATCCGCGCACGGCCAATCTTCCAAGCCTCTATACGAATACTGCCCCTGGTGCTACTGCATCGAACTCATCTGTCCTGCAAACACAAAGATGTAGCGGAGCAGGAATCCGCCACCCAGAATCAGCAGAGCAGTACTGGCCGCGACGAACCGGTGATAATGAAATTCACGGTTCGAGACAATCGCCGGAACCAGTTCGCGGAGTTCAATCACCAGGGGGGTGAACAGGCCAAGGCCCAGGAAGAATACCCAAAACAAAATAGTGAATGGTCCACCCAGAATCAACTGCAGGGAATCTTGCACTGCCTGGACGGAAAGCTGTCCGTGAATCAGGTAGGGCAATACGATGAAAAATTCCAGGACCATGAAACAGGTATCGAGTCCATACAGTAACTTCAATTCCCGAGCCGATTCTTTCCGGCCCGAGAGTCCGAGAATGAGCGCCGCACATCCGGTCGAGAGAGCTGAGAATAGAAATAACTGCGCCACCAGATTCGTGTTCCAGAATGGACGCGACTGGACCGCCCCCAGCAATACCCCGGTATAAATACCAACTCCAACGCTGACGGGGATTCCGGCAAGCGCGAGCCAGCGCCGCCAGTGGTCGATGTCGTAGTTGAACTTCGATAAGAACTTCAGCGGAGAAGGCAACTTTCCAAACAGGATATTCCGCTGACGATCAGTCAACCATGCGTAGCAATTTACGAGCGCCACGAGATTGAACAGGACCAGCAGCCAGGAACCAATCGACATCGGACTGACCAGGCGCAGGTGTAAGAACAGTTTATAAAAGTGATACCAGCGCCCCAGATCAAAAATCAGCAGGAGACAACCAATCATTACCGGCCAGGGTGCGAGATATGCCCCCAGACGTGCGATACGGGTGTAAGGGGACGGTTCGTCAATCTTATAGAGGAAAGTGGCCAGGGCCGAAACGAAAAACAAGCCCGCGGAGAGCCCTCCCAGGAAGAGGTAGTTTACGATCAGGAATCCCCATTCGATGGTCTTCATCTTGGCCTCTCCTTAGATCAGGTAATAGATCTGCGGCCCGGTGCCGGCTTCCGGCTTCTTCAGGCGATGCTCGCGGCTGCTGAGCAGTTGGGCCAATTTGCTGCCGGGATCGTTGAGATCGCCGAACACTCGAACTTGGCTTGGGCAAGTCTCCACACAGGCCGGAAGTGCTCCGCGTTCGAGTCGCTTGACGCAGAAGTCGCACTTCTCGACTACACCCTTGTCTTCGCGGAAGAAGCGCGCATTGTAGGGACAGGCGATGATGCAATATCGGCAGCCGACACAATCTGCTTCGTTGACCACAACGATGCCGTCCGACCGGGAATGCGAGGCCCCGGTCGGGCATACGCGCACGCATGCTGGATGTGCGCACTGGTGACACTGCTCGGGCTGAAATGTAGCCATGAGCTTGGGCCACACACCGCGGGTTTCTTCGTTCATCCAAGGACGGCTGTAAGCGAGCGGAACCGAGTTTTCAGCGCGGCACGCCACTACACAGGCCTTGCAGTTGATGCACTTTTTTGAGTCCACCACCATCGCATAGCGCTTTGGACGGGCAGCCATGGCCTATACCTTTCTCAAAGAAACGAACGTCTCGTGTAACGCGGAGTTGCCCGAGACCTTGTCCCATGCCGTTTCCAGAAGCTGGGCATCGCATGCGCCAGCCCCGGCCAGGCGCTGCCACTTGGAGCGCTTGCCGAATCCGTGCAGCATGAATACGCAGTCGGGACGGATGCCCTCAGTCACCCGGACCTTCAGTTGCGCCTTACCCACATTGCTGGAAATCTCGACCGTATCGCCATTGTCCACGCCCAAGGAACGCGCCGACTGTGTATGCAGCCACAAACCGTCACCATGGTCGAAAGAGTTCAGCCAGGGATTGTTGTTGCTGTTGGCATGCGTGAAGTAAGCCTTGCGCCCAACCAGCAGGCGGTATTTTCCTGCCGAGGGTTGGGCAGGTGCGTGATAGACGGGGAGCGGATCGTAGCCGCTTTCCAGCAGCCTGTCCGAAAACAGTTCGATCTTTCCCGACTTGGTGATAAACCGGTGGTCCGGCGTCAGGGTCGTCCCGTATTTCGGAAAATCGGGAGCTACGTAGAGTCCATGCCTCTTCAAGTGCTCGAGCGGGGTTTCCAAGGGCAGTTCTTTCACCTCGGCGTCAATCCACTTCTCGATCGTGTAGTCGAAATATTGTGAGAGCCCCAGGCGCTTGGCCAGTCCTTGTACGATTTCCAGGGTAGTTTTCGTGTCATGCAAAGGTTTGATCACTGCCTGGCGATAAACAACGACCGGACGAATGCCATTGAGCACCTCCACCGGGTCGGTGCGCTCCAGGTAAGTGGACTCGGGAAAGAGCACATCGGCGTACCAGGCGATATCGCTCATCTGAATATCGGTAACCCCGATGAAATCCATCTGTTGAAGCATTTCGAGCGTGCGGGCCTGGTCGGGCAAAGCGTTAAGCGGATCCTGCTTGTGAATCATCCAGGCCTTGACGGGGTACGGCGTACCCGCGATCACATTCTCACGGAGTTTCAGGTAAGCGCCATCGCCCTTGGCCGCGAGCGGGAAATTCTTGTCCATCTCATCCACACGCGGAGCGGTGGGATCATCCCAGGGAAAGACCGGAAGTTCACCGAGCGCGATCTTGCCGTTCGGCACTAAACCGCCTTCCCGGTCCCAGCTGCCGACGATCGCATTGAGAACCGCCTGCGCCCGTCGCATTTGGAGGTCGTCGCGGTACCAGGACGAGCGCCGGCCCGCGTAATACACGGCGCGCGGCGCGGCGTCGGAAAACTCGCGCGCGATACGTACGATGTCCGTGGCGGAAATCTCGGTCTCGGCCGCGGCCCATTCGGGAGTGAAGGGCTTGACGTGTTCGGCCAGCTTGTCGAAACCTACCGTGTAGTTGGCTACGAATTCCTTGTCGTAGCGGTTCTCCGAAATAATCACATGCAGCAGAGCCAGAATGAAGGCCGTGTCGCTGCCGGGCCGGATGGGATACCATTCGTCCGCCTTGCTGGCGGTGACGGTGAATCGCGGATCCAGATAAATCAGGCGAGCTTTACGCTCCATGGTCGAGTCAATCAGGTCCATGGTGTCCGGGGTGATTAAGGACTCCATCCGATTTGCGCCCGAAATAATGATGTATTTGGAATTGGCCAGATCGAATGCCGGAACCGTTCCAAAAGTCAGAGAGTAAGCCAGATTCACCGAGGAAAGACACAGGGTGGCATGCCGCACGATGTTGGGCGAGCCAAACGAAAGAGCCAGGTTCTTGAAGAATACTTCCTGAAAACTTTCGGTCGAGGACCAAAGTGTGCCCTGCGGACCGTATTTCTCTTTCACGGCGGACAGTTTCTGGGCGGCGAAGTCGAACGCCTCGTCCCAGGACACCGGCTTCCACTTGCCTTCGCCGCGCTCGCCGACTCGAAGCAGAGGCCGCTTGAGCCGCGCCGGGTCATAGACCTGCTGCAAGCCGGCATTGCCGCGCGCGCACAGCATACCCCGGGACTTTGGGTTCTCCGGATTGGGATTGAGTTTGTGGATGACCCCGTTCTCCACCACTGCGATGACGGAGCACTTGTTGACGCACATTTCACACGTCGTGGGTACCTCGACCCGTTCAGCTTGCTTTTCAGGCGCATGGCTGAAGGGCTTCACGTAGGCGAGGGAAGCACCGATGGCTGCCCCCGCAGCGCCTCCCGCGGAAAACTTCAGGAACTTTCGCCGATCCATATGCGCCTCGCCTTCCGAATGCAATACCCGAGAAAGTGATCAGTGGTGCTTGCACTACACTGCGTGCATGGACGCTGCGTGCGCCACAGTTACTTGCCGCAGGTCTCCGGTTGTGGTGAGTCGGCCGCATGCTGAACCAGAAAGGTGGATGCATCCAGCAGTTGGTCGGCAGGGAGGTATTTGGCCAATGGCTCCTTGCCATGGTTATGAGTGCCCTTGGCGAAGTAAGCGCGCCACTGTGCCATCGTTTTGTTCAGCGGGGTAATCTCGCCTCCCGCAGCCCCTTTGGAATGGCATTCCTTGCAGGTTTGTCGGAAGTAGTAACGACCTTTGTTCTCGCTGCCCTTCTGGGCGGCACGCAGGGTAGACCATAGGCCGGGCACAAGGATAAGGACCAATGAAATAAGCCAAAGTTTCGAAAACCGCGCCATGATGTGTGTCCTCCAGCTGTATCTAGTTTCGATGTTGCGAAACTATGGTCATCATAGGCAGTGGGTTTGCGTGCTGGCTGTGACTCACGACACATTCTTGCGTGATTGCGAAGTTTCGATGTTTATTAACACATTGACACGTGACTCGGGTCACAGAAACTCTTCCGCCCCTCCTGCGACCATACAAACTGCATGCTCCGGCGGCCGGTCCAGACGGACCAGGACGCCGGCGCGGCCCGGCCGGATGCACCGTTCAGGCCGCGTATTCATAGGTTGAAAGGATTCCTTATTATGCGGAAGCTCCTATTGGCAGTCCTGCTGTTCCTGCTGACCTCGGGGCTCTGGGCACAGTCGGCGCCACCCGCGACGGACGATGCCACACAGCTGAGGCAGGAGATCGATCAACTCAAGAAAACCGTTAACGCCCTCGAACAGAGGCTTGATGCGCAGCAGAAGGCTGCAGCGACAGCCGTCGCGCAGCCCGGCGAAAAAAAAGAAGAGCCGGCGGTCTCTACCGCTGAACTGCAAACCACGGTCAGAGATCTCAATGATCGGGTGCTGGAAACCGAAAGGAAGGGGCTACGCGATCGTCTGGAATGGGGCGGCGACTATCGTTTTGAGGCGCATACCATCCGCGGCAACGTGCCCGCGCGCTACGATGGCCTGCAGTTGCAGAACCTGACAGTGAAGACGTTATGGCTGTTCGCTCCCACCACACAGGGCGGGCTTGGCATGACCTTCGATCCGACTTTGCTGCAGCAGATGACTCCCAACCAGTTTGCCGGCTTCCTCGGGCAGCAAACACAGCAGAACTACAGTCAGTACCAGTTCTTCAGCAACAACCTGACCTTCGCCGGATTGAAGCAGGCGATTGGCCAATTCTCGCCACAAATGCAGCAGATGCTGATCGGCTACCTGCAACAGGTCAGTGGCGTGTATCAGAACGCGTACTCGGCAAACACCGACGCCTTGCTGACCAACCGTCTGCGGCTGAAGTTTGAGACCAAGGTCGCCGACAACGTCAGCTTCGGCGCTCGCCTGAGCATGTACAAGGTGTTCGGTGACTCCAGCGGCGTGCAGGTCTTCAATGGCCAACCCAACAGCCTGAATATCGACGGCTCGACGGTTGGCGTTCCCAACTCGGACCAAGTTCGCGTGGAGCGCGTGTTCTTTAACTGGAACAACATTGCAGGGTCGAAGTTTTATCTCTCCATCGGGCGCCGCCCGGCGGTCGGTGGTCCACCACTGCACTTCCGCGATGACGAGCCTCGAGGCGCCACGCCATCCGGGGCACTGTTTGACTTTCAATATGACGGCATGACTTTTGGCTACCATGTGAACGACAAGATGACGCTGCGTGCCTGCTACGGATTGGGATATTCCTCGGGCTTCGGCAACGGCAACCTGCTGAAGACGCCGGCGGATCGTCTGAAGGACGTGCACCTGGCCGGCGGCGTTCTTGACTTGTACGAGACGGACCATACCTTTATTCAGGCCCTGGTGGCCCGGGCATGGAATGTCACGGACGGCTTCAACGGCCTGGTAGTGATGCCCAATAACCCGCTGACCGGCGAGTCGATCTCCGCGCCTGTGATCATGCGGTACACCCCCTCAGCCAATCTAGGTGCGATCAACCTTTATGGCGTGGTCCTGCAGAAGAAACTGGGAGACTTCGATCTGTTCGCCAGCGGCAACTGGGTGAGCCTGCGTCCAAACGGGGTTACTACGCCGTTTGGCGGCCTGGGTGGGGACCCGTTTGACGTACCCACGAACCACGAAGGTCAAATGGGATATTTGGGAATCCGCTACAGCATCCCGCAGGATGATGGGCGAACCAAGATCGGCTTCGAGGTCAACCATGGTACCAAGTACTGGTTTAACTTTTCGAATGCCGAAGATGACATCGTCGCTCCGAAAACCAACACTCGCGGCGAAGTGTACGAGACTTACCTTACCCATCGCATCTCAGATCACTTTATTTTCAAAGCAGATTTCATCCGCTACAACTACACCTGGTCCGGAAGCGGCTGGCACATCGGAGCGCCGAAGCGCCTCGATTCCAGTCCGATTCTCGGGTTCCCCGGGTACGACGCGGCGAACATGTTCACCGTGGGCCTGACCGCGCAGTTCTAGACAAAACGTGACGACCAACAGGGGGCCGGTCTGGTCCCCTGTTGCTTCCTGCGGCAGAAGACCGGTATGGTTGAGATTCATGCGTCCTGAAATCCAGCAGGCTTTGCTCTTGCTGCAGCGCGGAGATGACAAGGCACTGGAAGACGCTCTAGCCCTGCTTCAAAACACCGTTTTCTCATTCAGCATGCGGGTCTGTGGCCAGCGCCAGGACGCAGAAGACACCATGCAGGAAGTCCTGCTGAAGTCAGTTCCTCATTTGCCCAAATTCGACAGCCCGAAGGCACTGCTGGTATGGCTTTATAAAGTCGCGAAGAACCGCTGCCTGATGAGCCGTCGCCGAAGCAAGTTCGCTCCGAAGCAAGATCTCTCCCTGGAAGAATTGATGCCCGACCGGAAGGAACTGGAGCGCTTGGCTGCGGAGGACAGTATCAACCCCGAGGCGTTTGCGATACGGAGCGAGGAAGCCGGCAGGCTGCGCCAGGCAATTCAGAAATTGCCGGCGCCATACCGCATTGTCCTCGTATTACGCGATATGGAGGGATTGGCCGACGAAGATGTTGCCGAGATTACAGGGCTGCGGGCTGGAACGGTCCGCGTTCGACTCCACCGGGCACGGCTATTTGTTCGTAATGAACTCATGAAGATATGGAAGACTCGCTCCGGCAAGGAAAAAAACGCCCAGCCGCGAGCGAGCGCTGGCGAGAAGCCCCGGTCGGCGCGGTGCAAGGCGATGTTTGCAGAACTGTCGGATTATCTCGACGAGCAACTGGATGACTCCCTGTGTGAGGAGCTGGAGAAGCATCTGGATGGCTGCGCACCGTGCCAGGTTTTTCTCTCCAGCCTGGAAGCTACAATCGAGGAGTGCCGCCGGTCCCCGGGACTTGTTCCCGATCGCGCGAAAGCCACACAACTCAAGAACCGGGTTCTGGCCCGCTATCAACGGGCTATGGCAAAGAGCAGAGCTTAGCCGCAGGATTTACCGAACGCCTTTGCCGGCGCACCCGGTACTCGCCGTCTTTGACGTGGCTGCTCTCGGCCATAACCCGCTGGAGCGAAGGTTTAAGCCTGTCCGCGACGACCAGCGGCCCACTTGGGAAATCCCTGGGCATCGCGCAGGGTGAGGGTTTTGCCATCCTTTCTAATTTCGCGGGCCAGCAAGGCCGGGGCGCCCTGCAAGGTGACCTTGGAGCCAGTCACTTCGATGGTGTCGCCCGTCGCGAACACGAAGTCATTGCTGGCGATGTAGTCGGTGGGCCCGACATGTACTTCCAGCAATCCAGTTTCGGTCCGCACCATCAAGTGAGTTCCATCCCAACCCCGCTTATCGCTCATCTGCTTCACTTCTTCGATCGTTGCGTGCAGTGTGGTTTCATTCTTGGGATCATATTTCCCCATGCATTTTCCTGGCCCGCGACCTCCTTGTGATTGCGCGATCGAGGTTAGGCTGTGGAATCCGATTCCAAGTAAGAGAATCCATCGTGGTGCTTGCTTCATGCTGCTCTCCTGCATGTGCGAATGATCAAAATGACTGCTCACTACCAATGAACTCGCCATTCCCGATTTTGTTACGCCCAATGCTCGATAAAACCTCAGCGCTTTCAGGCCCGGTTTCAATTTGGGAGAGAGCATCTGATTTTGGTCCAACGTAATAAAAAACCTGTAACAAAACTTCACGTGCTGCATTTATTCCTGTGATTGATCGTTAGCGAACTGAGGATTTGACCATGATTACTGCCAAAGTCGAACTTACACAGCCACTTAGTCAGCGGCGCCAATTTGTCGCCCAGACCGGCAGCGGACACAATCTTCTGCTGGACGATGCGGCCGGCGGAACCGGTCCCAAGCCCATTGAATTGGTTGCGGCCGGATTAGCGGGTTGTACGGCCTTCGATGTCATTACAGTTCTGCGCCAGAAGTATCGCCAGAAAGTTACGGCGTACGAAGTTCGGGTCGAGGCGGATCAGGCAGACCGCCCGCCGCAAGTGTTCACGACCGTTCGCATTCACCACGTAGTCACGGGCAACGAGATTGATGTCGCGGCCTTGGAGGAAGCGATCCGTCTCTCGGAGGAAAAGTACTGCTCGGTCGGGGCAATGGTGCAAAAGACAGCCAGCTTCCAGACGACCTACGAGGTCGTCGAAGAGAAGACCATGTGGATAAAGGCACCCCAAAGTACCGGAGTCCAGAGTTGAGAATTCTCCTCAAGTTCGTTATCGCGGCGATAGTCGCACTTTGGATTTCGCCAGCGGCTCAAGCTCAAGGGACCGGTCATCCCTCGCCCCTGACGCTTCAGCAAGCGGTAAAGATCGGATTGGAGCAAAACCCGGTCCGCAAGGCGGCGATGGCCGACACCAGAGTGTCGTCAGCGGATGTCCGCGAAGCCCGATCCGTTCTCCTGCCGAGAGTAACGTTCTCAGAGACTGCAACGCGCGGGAACGATCCTGTTTATGTGTTTGGCGGCAAATTGCGGCAGCAGCGGTTCACGGCCAATGACTTCGCTTTGAACAAGCTAAACACTCCCTTGCCCTTTGGAAACTTCAGCACGCGCTTTGGCGGAAGCTGGAATTTGTTTGACTCCCTTGCCAGTTGGCACAGCCTGACCCGGGCAAAGCAGATGAACGACGCTGCTGGGCATCAATTGGAGCGAACCGACCAAGAGATCGTATTCCGAGTTCTCGACGCATACGACAGGGTGTTGCTGGCGACCAAACAACTGGAGCTTGCTGAACAAGCGTTAAAAACATCCGAGTCAATTCTGGGTCGAAGCCAGTCGCGATTTGATGCTGGATTGGTGGTGGAGTCGGACCTGCTCTCTGCGAAGGTGCGCATGGCAGCGCGACGGCAAGAACTGATTCGCGCCAGGAACAATGTGGATCTGGCTCGGGCCGAGTTGAACGCCGCTCTGGGGGTAACCATAGACACCGCATTCCAACCGGCGGAGACATTGAAGGAACTCACGCTTGGGGTGCCGGTCCTTCAGGATGTCGAAAGGCTCGCTCTTACGAATCGGCCAGACTTGAAGCGCATTCAATCCGAAGAGGCAGCCCAGCGGGAGAGTGTTGCGATCGCCAAGTCATCGTTTGGTCCGCGAGTAAATGCTTTTGCCGGCTGGGAGATGGACAACCCAACCTTCGTGGCGGGCGGTGGAGGAAACAACTGGCTCGGCGGGGTAGAGATGCAGATCGACCTCTTCCAGGGTGGAGCAAAACGGGCAGCCCTGGCTCGTGAACGCGCTCTGCAAGAGAAGATTACGGCCATGAAGCAGGTGGCGAGCGACCGCATCCGGCTGGAAGTGCGGCGCGCTTATCACAATGTGGAGTCCGCTCGTCAGGAAGTTGAGGTAGCGAGGGCCGCAATCGCGCAGGCACAGGACAGCCTGCGTATCAATCAGGACCGCTATGACGCCGGGCTCACGACCGTGACCGACCTTTTGGGCGCGGAAGAAGCGGCACTACACAGCCAGACAGACTATTGGGAGGCGGTTTACCGGTTTCACACCAGCTATGCCGGCCTGGAATTAGCCGGCGGCAGCTTGAACCTTCAATCCCCGGTGGTAATGCCATGATGCGCAAAATTTTCCTTTTTTCGCGTCTGATTCCTTTAGCCGCAGTCGCGGTCACGGCTGTTGGGCTCAGCGGTTGTTCCAGTGAGCGGAGTGCAGAGGCCCCGGTCGTGGAAACCGTGCACAGTGTCGCCGTACTCCCGGTAGAACGGGCGGAAAGGCCCGATTGGTTGGAGGTGGTGGGAACAATACGAGCGGCGCAAACCAGCCAGCTTGCAAGCCAGACCATGGGAAACATCGTGGAACTGCGAGTGCGGGAAGGGGACCGCGTACAGCGAGGGCAGGTGCTGGCGATCCTCGACGATGCCCAACCTCGTGCCGCAGTCGAGCGCGCAACGGCAGCCGAGACGGCCGCTCAGCAGGAAGTGGCCGCGTCTGATTCCGATCTGGCCCTGGCCCAATCCACCCTGACGCGTTATCAGGCGCTCTATGACAGGAAGTCCGTCAGTCCGCAAGAATTCGATGAAGTGAAGGCGCGCTACCAGGCGGCGCTCGCGCATCGCGACATGAGTCGCGCAGGTCAGTTACAGGCTAAAGCGACGTTAGCGCAGGCCCACACATCGCTCTCATACACGCGGATTGTTGCGCCATTCGATGGAGTAATCACCGAGAAGAAAGCCGATCCTGGCACGTTGGCCAGTCCCGGCCTTCCCCTTTTCACGATCGAAGGGTTAGCGCACTATCGACTGGAAGCAGCGGTCAATGAAAGCGATGTGCGGTATGTCCGGTTGGGAGAGCAAGTACCGGTTGTAGTGGACGCACTGGAAACCCCGCAGCAAAAAGGAACAGTCGTACAGATCATGCCTGCCGCCGACGCCGGCAGCCGCAGCTTCCTGGTGAAGATCGAATTACCCACGGACAAGGGTCTGCGGTCCGGCCTATTTGGCAGAGCGCAATTCTCTCGCGGGAACCGGGCGGCTTTGCTTATTCCGCAGACCGCGGTCGTTGAGCGCGGGCAACTGCAGGGAGTTTATGTACTTGACCAGGACAGGATCGCAAATCTCCGCTACATAACTCTTGGAAAGTCGTCTGGATCGACTGTGGAAGTACTGGCAGGCCTAAACGAAGGTGAGCGCCTGGTGGCAAAGCCGGGTGAACTTGATCTTGGTGGCAAGCGGATCGAGGCCCAGCAATGAAAGATCAAGAGGCCGGTTCACCAAAGCACGGCCTGCGTCTGGCAGGGCGCATCGCGCACGGCTTCATCGATTCCAAGCTGACGCCGCTGGTGATCGTGGCCGCACTGCTTCTGGGTGCGTTCAGCATTCTTGAGACTCCACGCGAGGAAGAGCCGCAAATTGTCGTTCCCATGCTCGATGTCTTCGTGCAGATGCCCGGCGCCTCGCCTGAAGAGATTTCACAACGGGTCAGCCTTCCCATGGAGAAGCTGCTGCGCGAAGTTCCGGGCGTCGAATATGTGTATTCGATCAGCCAGCCTGGCATGAGCATGCTGATCGTGCGCTTCTATGTAGGGTCGAAAGAAGAAGACGCGATCATTCAGACGTACAACAAACTGTTCTCCAACTTCGATCGCATCCCACCGGGAGTATCGCAACCCATCATCAAGGTGCGCTCGATCAATAACGTCCCTATCATGGCCCTGACCCTGTGGGGTAAAAACTATGACTCGTATCATCTGCGTCGAATCGCCGGCGAGATGGAGAACTCGCTCAAGCAGCTCGATGATGTGTCGGAAACATCGATCATAGGAGGCCAGCCGCGGCAAGTACGTGTGGTTGTGGATACGCAGCGGCTGTCCGGTTATGGACTCTCGCCGGCGGCAGTCGTCAGTCAACTGGAAAGTGCGAACAGTCGCGGCGATGTGGGCAGCTTTGCCCGCGATAACCGGGAGTTCCAGGTCGAGGCTGGCCGGTTCTTCACGCGGACCGAGGATTTGCAGCAAGTGGTAGTCGGAGTCCATGCGGGCCGACCGGTCTACTTGCGGGATGTAGTGGAGAAGTTGGAAGACGGGCCCGCCGAGCCGGACAACTACGTGATACATGCGAATGCTCGCGGTGGCGGGGGGCGGTCGGTCGGCGCGGAATATCCTGCCGTTACGATCACGCTCGCCAAGCGGAAAGGCACCAACGCGACGATTATTTCGGAGCGAGTTCTCGCGAAAGTCGCGTCGCTTCACGGCTATGTTTTGCCCAACGATTTGAACATCACCGTTACCCGCAACTATGGCGAAACAGCGAAAGAGAAGTCGAATGAGTTGCTGAAGCACCTGCTGATCGCGACGCTCTCGGTGACCTTACTGATCGCCTTGGCGTTGGGCTGGCGCGAATCCGGTGTGGTGTTGCTGGCCGTACCCGTCACGTTAGCCCTGACCTTGGCCGTCTTTTTTGTCTATGGATACACGCTCAACCGGGTCACGCTGTTTGCTCTGATCTTCTCCATCGGCATTCTTGTCGACGACGCCATCGTGGTGGTGGAGAACATCGTTCGCCACTTCCGATTGCCTGGCAGTGCCGGGCGCCCGCTCGCAGAGGTAGCCGTCGAGGCCGTGGATGAAGTCGGCAATCCCACGATCCTCGCGACCTTTGCCGTGATTGGCGCCATTCTGCCGATGGCCTTCGTTCGCGGCCTGATGGGTCCCTACATGCGCCCGATTCCAGTGGGAGCGTCGGCAGCCATGCTGTTCTCGCTGGTCGTGGCGTTCGTAGTCTCGCCCTGGGCAGCGCTGCGGTTGCTGCGCAACTATGCAGGAGAGGGCGGCCACGACAAACACGAGGTTGAAGGCTGGACCACGCGTCTGTATCGCCGCGTAATGAACCCGTTGATACTTGACGCGCGCCGCCGCTGGATCTTTTTCGGCGGAGTTGTGTTGTTGTTGCTAGCTGCGGTTGCATTCGTGCCGTTGAAATGGGTGCGAGTGAAGATGCTCCCCTTCGACAATAAGAGCGAGTTCCAGGTCATCATTGACATGCCGAACGGAACTCCACTGGAGCAGACGACCCGGGTCGCGCAGGTGCTCGGGAGCTATCTCGGCCGGCAACCGGAAGTAACAAATTATCAGATTTACGCGGGCACATCGGGTCCCTACAACTTCAATGGGTTGGTACGACACTACTTCTTGCGGCGTAACCCAAATCAGGCCGACATTCAGGTTAACCTGCTGTCACGCCATGATCGCAAAGCGCAGAGTCACGAGATTGCGCGACGGCTTCGTCCCGAACTGGACAAGATCGCCCAGCCCTTCGGGGCACGTATCAAAGTTGCGGAAGTTCCTCCCGGCCCGCCCGTGCTGCAGACGCTGGTTGCGGAGGTCTACGGGCCCGATTACAAGAGCCAGATCGAACTGGCAGCTCAGATCAAGGAGGTGTTCCAGAAGACACCAGGTGTTGTGGACGTGGACTGGTATGTAGAGGACTCGCAAACCAAGTACGACCTGAAGGTCGATCTTGATAAGGCGGCGCTCCACGGTATTTCACCCGCCGAGGTGACGCGCACACTGCAGGTGGGACTGAGCGGCGCAAGCGCCGGACTGTTGCATGATCAGAATTCCCGCGAGGACATACCGATCGAGGTGCGTTTAACGCGCCCGGATCGCTCCGGAATCGAGAACCTCGAAAATCTGAAGTTGCCCACTTCTTCCGGAGGGCAGATCGCGCTGCAGGAGGTGACGGATCTCCGGCAGACAGCGATTGATACCAGCGTCTATCGCAAGAATCTGCAACCGGTGGTGTACGTGACCGGTGACGTAGCAGGCGGGGAGGAGAGCCCCGTATACGCCATCATGAAGATGAGCGAAGCAATTGACAAAATCAAATTGCCGGATGGCTACACGGTCAAGCAGTACAAAGGCACAGCGATGCCCGACCGCACGGACCGCTTGTCCATGAAGTGGGATGGCGAGTGGCACATCACGGTTGAGGTGTTTCGGGATTTGGGGCTCGCATTTGCTGCCGTGCTGGTCCTCATTTATGTCTTGGTGGTCGGCTGGTTCCGATCGTTTGTCACGCCGCTGGTGATCATGGCACCGATCCCGCTCACACTAGTCGGCATTCTGCCCGCGCACGCGCTGATGGGCGCCTTCTTCACGGCAACGTCGATGATAGGTTTTATCGCGGGTGCTGGAATCATCGTGCGCAACTCCATCATCCTGGTTGACTTCATTGAATTACGCCGTTCCCAGGGCATGTCACTGGAGGAGGCAGTCGTTGACGCCGGTGCGGTCCGCTTCCGCCCAATGCTGCTGACGGCGGCTGCGGTTGTAGTCGGGGCCAGCGTGATTCTCTTTGATCCAATTTTTCAGGGGTTGGCATTGTCCTTGATGGCGGGAGAGGTGGCGTCCACCGTTTTGTCGCGCATGGCAGTGCCGGTCCTCTACTACGTTTCCCAGAGGGGAAACCCGCATCCACATTCCCCCGAAAGTGCGGCCGAATGTAAGACGCCGCAATGCGAGATTGCTTAGGAAGAGTTTGTGTTCAAGGAGAACTACTTATGACAGTAGAACGCATGCTTCGCTTGATCGCCGGCAGCTTCATCCTGTTGTCCCTCGCACTCGGACACTACGTAACCCCGTACTGGTATTTATTCACAGCGTTTGTTGGGTTGAATCTGTTGCAGTCCGGATTTACGAACTGGTGTCCGATGATGAGTTTCCTGCGTAAACTTGGACTGGCAGACAGGAGAGAATGAAATCGAATCTCCCGACTAATGCCGCCAGGCGCACACCTTTCGGATTGATTACCCGAAGATTATTAGGCACCGAAAACACGTAAGGAACATAGCCTCACCGATTGCGCTCATCGCCCGTTTTCAGTCATGCGGAGACCACTTGTGCGAACCCTGCAAGATCAGGCGGCCCGGCGCCGTGAGGGTTCCTCAACTTTGTTTGCGAGCTTCTCTACCGCGTCAACCGCCATGCCTTTGACATAGACCATCTCGCCCCCCAGCCATCCTCCGTAGCCAATTGCGAGAACTCCGAGGATCGAGAGCGCAAGTGGCGCATGGCTCTCGGGAGGGAGGCGCAATCTGAGCCACAGATTGATCGCGAAAAGGGCAACTGCGCCGAGATTCACCGCAAGATGCAGGTTCGCAATGCGCTTCATTTCGGCTTCGTGGATCGAGAAATAGTCGATCAAGCCAGGGATCGCGGCCAGGAGTGCGCCGACAATGCCCGCGGCGACGCAATATAGGGCAACCGTCCCCCAGTTTGCCGCGCCCGCCGCATGGGCCAGGTCGCACACCAGCGCGAAAATCCACAATCCCACAGGCAACGCAACCAGCATGGGATGGATCGGGTGTTTCTTGATACTCGCCGGGCTCGCCATAAGAGTTTCTCCTTTGCCAATCACGTCAAGCCGCACGTTTTGGGCGCTTTGATCTTGGCTTCGCTTCGGCCGGTTGTTCTGCGGACTCAATCGCCTCCGAGTTGATTTCCTCCGCCAGCTTGGTCAGCTTTTCATCGGTCTCTTTTTCTTCCCGCAAAGTCTCTTCGAGCAGCGACACATGGTCGGATTCGCCCAGAATTCTTGCGAATTCCGAAGCCGTGCCGTAGGCTGCGATCTCGTAGTGCTCGACGCGCTGAGCCGCACCAATCAGGGCGGCATCCATCACGGCGCCTTCGAAGTCTTCTCCCATGATCTCGCTGCCCTCCTTTACCAAGCCCTCCATGCCGACACACTTCTTGCCTTTCGGATTTTCCCCGAGAGATTCAAAGATCACTTCCAAACGCTGCACCTGACCGCGCGTCTGTTCAAGATGCTCCTCGAATCCTTCTTTCAGCTGCTCTGATGAGGCTGCCTTGGCCATTTTCGGCAGCGCCTTCAGCAATTGGTTCTCGGCGTTATAGAGATCCTTAAGTTCGTCAATATACAAATCCCTCAATCCTTGCCCTGGCATGTTTCCTCCAACATCCATTTGAATGTAAGAACGCCCCCACAAGTTCCGGGGCATTCCGCTTATAACGGCACACGTTGCCTGCAGAACCGTGTTCTGCCCGTTAGTTGCGACAAGGAAATCAAAGGTTTGTTTCAGGAACAGGTTCCCAGCCCAGGTCTTGGCAGCCAGAGTTCCTCAAAAGTTCCGGCAGATCGGCTATGTTGCCGGTACCGGACATAGTGGCGAGAACTGCTTGAACGGAACGGGGAGGCACTGTTATGGCGCGATCTGAAACCCTGTGTTGGGGTTAGACCCGCCTAGGATGCTGTGAAGAAGAATCCCTTGCAGTACAAAGGAATGGATATTGCCCGACTAAAATCGAAAGCTGCGGGTGCCGAAGCATTAATTCGCCATAACCTATCTAACTCTTTTTGGAGCTCACTGAGCCTTCAGAGTTGCTGCTCTTCGCCGAAGCTCTTCGTGGCCGACGGACTGCCCTGACCTTCCCCGATGGTCCTCCTCCGCAGAAGAATTGATCGCGGCCATCAGACTCGAGACCGGAAACATAGATGCCGTCTGGCATCGCGAGCGACTCCTGAACCTCTCCTGTCTGAGGATTGATCCTCCTTATATCGCTTTCCTCACCTTCCCAGGTGGCGTGCCAGAGCTCTCCATCCACCCAAGTGATGCCGGTGACAAAGCGGTTCGATTCGATTGTGCGAAGAACTGCACCGCTCTCGGGATCCACTTGATAGATCTTCCGTTTCCGGTAATTTCCGACCCAGAGTGTTCCTTCCGCCCAGGCGAGCCCCGAATCGCCGCCCTCGCCGGGGGCGGGAATGGTGGCGAGCACACGGCCGCTCATGGGATCGATCTTGTGAATGCAATTCTCGGCGATCTGAAAAAGATGCCGCCCGTCAAAGGCGGTTCCTGCATGCGCGGCGACATCGATCGAACGCTGCATCTGCCCGCTCGACGGATCGAAGGCATTCAGTTTGTCCCCCGAAGCAAACCAGACATGCTGACCGTCATAGGTAACGCCTTTCACCTGCTCGGCGCCTGGAAATGGGCCGTACTCACGAACGATATCGGCTTTTGATCGATTCATGTATCCATCCTAGTCAACCGGCAGGGGAGCGGGGAGTAACAAGATTGTCGTGAATCCCGGCACCGGGAGCGTTGTCCAGCGACGAGAGCGCGCGCGGCCAAAGGACTGCACCTTGCCTTCTGCGGCAAGCGAGTCGAGCGCCCGCTGAACCGTGCGTTGACTGGCGCCAAGAGCAAGCGCGAGGGCCGAACTGGACCACGACTCCCCGTCGGTGAGAAACGCCAGCACATCGGCATGCTCCTCTTCGACCGGCCGGGCCAGGACCACGACTTCGCGTCCAGGCTGCGGAACCAGCGCAAAGCCCCGGGTCGTGGCGCGGATTTCAGCTAGTTTCCGAAGCATCCTGCGCAGCCGCCCGATCTCGACCCGCAAACGGGCGCGATGCGATTCGTCCACAAACCGCGCCCCGAAAGCCAGCGCAAGCAGCCGGTCTCTGGGGACGTCTCCCGGCCACGCTTCACCCAGCGCGCGTGCGAGGGCGAACAGCACCGGACGTCGTGCGAGTGAAACGCGGGTTTTTGTGTCCCGCACGAGGTTACGGCACGCATCTACGACGATGACATTGGAGGCGAGCAGGGCCTCAACATCCTCAAGTAGTAGTAGACGCTCGTCTCCATGTGCGATCAGACGCGCTGCTGGCGTATTCAGAATATGGGATACGCTTTCAACCTCTGCCATCAACGCGGGAATGGCGGCTTGATGAGCGGCGCGTTCTGCGCGGGCAACTGCCGCGCGGGCGTCTTTGGTCCGCAAGCGTCGCATTGCAATTCCCGCAACCAGAAGATCGTGGAATGTCCTTGAGGCGGGCGGGAAAAGAGTCGGATCGAGGGCAGTGAGCATGCGCTCCGCCTCGTCGAGGCGCCCGATCAGGAGGAGCCGCCGGACTTCAAGATACCGCGCAAAGCCGGCGTTCAAGTGATCGCCATGCGCCTCCAGCGTAGACCGCGCAGCGTCGAGCGCCTTCGCGGGCCAGCCCAGGTCGCGTGAGGCGAGCGCGATTTCGGCCTCGGCAACTATGCACCTCGCGCGTGGCACTGCTTCTCTGGGACCGAAGGCGCGTGCGGCATTCCGCAGGAGTTCCTTCGCGCGTGGGAAATCGCCTAGCTGCGCCATCGCGATGCCACGGAGCGCGAGCGCGGGGGCATCGTTCCGCAGCGCGACCCGCTTCAAGGCTCCCAGGGGATCGCCCGACGACAGTGCACGCGCTGCAGCCGTAATCAGCGAGTCCATACGAATCCCGCCACACTTGTCACTCCCACCCCTGTCATGCTCCGGGGTAAATATAGCGCATGGCAATCAAGCACGGACAAATTGAGAATCGGAGAAAAAGCATGACCACACACAAGATTGGAACACGAGAGCAATGGCTGAAGGCCCGGCTGGAGTTGCTCAAGGCTGAGAAGGAACTGACACGCCGAAGTGATGAACTTGCGCGGCAACGGCAAGAACTGCCGTGGGTGCCGATCAACAAGGGGTATCGCTTCGAGACCGACGAGGGAAGCGCCGGGCTGGCAGACCTTTTCCGTGGGCATTCGCAGCTCCTTATCTATCACTTCATGTTCGGGCCCGATTTTGCCGCTGGCTGTCCGTCGTGCTCGTCGATCGCGGACGGGTTCAATGGCATTGCCGTGCACCTGGCCAATCATGACGTGATGCTCTGGGCGGTGTCGCGGGCCCCGCTGGCGAAGCTGCAAGCGTACAAGCGGCGTCTGGGTTGGACGTTCCCCTGGGCATCCGCTGCCGGCGGCGACTTCAACTTCGACTTCTGCGCTTCATTCACCGAGGAGCAACAGCGTGCAGGCATCGAGTACAACTTCACTCGCGAACCGGAGTTGCGCTGGCGTCCCGGTCAGGAAGGCGGCGGTGGGTTGACGGAAGATAAATTTGCAGCCATGTGTGGGACCGATACGCCCACGTTCCATCGCGAAAGGCCCGGCATGAGCGCATTCGCGCTTGAGGACGGCATTATCTATCACACCTATTCCACCTACGCGCGCGGAGTAGACGGGCTGTGGGGAATGTATCAGTGGCTTGATCGCGCTCCGAAGGGACGTAACGAAACCGGTGTCTGGTGGAAACGTCACGACGAGTACGGCAAGTAATCGAGGTTGTGCTTGCAAGAACCCTCGACGACTCATGCAATCAGGCGCGAGGAATAGAAGTTCAGAGGAGAAACATATGTGCCCAGCATGCATCGAAAGCACTGCAATCATGGTCGCCGGAGCCGCTTCCACAGGAGGGGTTCTGGCGGTGTGCATCGCCAAATTCAAGAACCTTTTGATAACGAGCGGTTTCGCTCTGTTTCAGAAAACAAAGGAGAAGTAAATGGCAACAAACAAAGTGGAAGACAATGAACAACGCAGAGGGGACCTCGCGATGAAGACACCTCCGGTTGTCTCGCAGCAGGACTGGGAGGCTGCGTGGCAGAAGCTTCTGGTAAAAGAGAAAGCCTTCACGCGCTCTCGTGATGCGCTGGCCGCCGAGCGTCGACGCATGCCGTGGATGAAGGTGGAGAAGCAGTATGAGTTCGACGGGCCTAAGGGTAGGGTGAGCCTGCTTGACCTGTTCGAGGGGCGCCGGCAGTTGATTATCTATCGCGCATTTTTCGAGCCCGGGGTGTTCGGCTGGCCCGAGCACGCCTGCCGTGGTTGCTCCCTGGGCGCCGATCAAGTGTCACACCTTGCCCATCTGAACGCTCGCGACACGACGCTGGTCTATGCCTCACGCGCGCCCCAAACGGATATATCGCGCCTGAAGACGCGCATGGGGTGGGAAATGCCCTGGTACACCATCACAGACAGCTTTGACAAAGACTTCGGCGTCGATCAATGGCATGGGCACAACGTGTTCTTCCGGGATGGCGAGCGGGTGTTTCGCACATACTTGATCAACAACCGCGGTGATGAGGCAATGGGGACAGTCTGGAGCTACCTCGACATTACACCACTCGGTCGTCAGGAGACTTGGGAGGACTCGCCAGAGGGCTATCCGCAGAACCCGCCGTACCGGTGGTGGAACTGGCACGACAACTACTCCGCCGAGCCGACGCCTCATCCGAAGTGGATGGATATCTTAACGGACCCTGAAGGAGCCGCCATCCGACGCCGCGACGACGAGGCGAAAGGGGCCTAAAGAACGTCGTCCACTTCGTCTGCCCTTGGGACCGAGCGTGCGAGATTTTTCCATCACCTGACCTTGGATTTTCGCCGATAAGCCGTCTTCTGAGGATTGTTGTGGTGCTTCGATCAGAAACGGACTCATGCTCTGCAGCGGCGATCACAAGCCATGGATCCATTGCTTCGCATTATCTCGGAAGAGCTTTTGAAGCACGACCTGAGGCAGATGTAATCCTTGGACCTTTCGTCCGTTCACTTCAAACGATTGATCGGTGGCCAGAAACTTCCAATCGCGAGCGTAGGTGGATTGCCAATCTTTGAGGGCTTCGGGTACACGGGCATCGGCCAGCAGATCGAGGTCGGTGCCATACAAGATTCTGTCCTGGTACTTGAGGATGAAAGCGCGGACCTTCTCAGGCGGCGCCAAGATCAGGTAGTCCATTCTGGCAGCGGTGTCGATCGCGAAATTCGGGTACTTGTCCAGATGCTGGGCAATATCCTCGAGGCTTTTTTCCATGCTGCCCAGATGTACGCCCACCACTCTCAGCTTGGGATTGTCCTGTAATATCCGGTCGCGCGCGGCCAGGATCGCCTGCTTGGACGGGAAACCTTGCTTGTCTCCCAGGTACCATTGCGGATTTTCCTGGTAGTAGGACCAGGAGGGATCGGTGGGATCGGGAGGGCCCCATGCGACATCCGGCTCCGCCTGGTGTGCCATCAGAGTCTTGCCCTGATGGGCGATGTCCTGGTAGATGGGCTGGAACTTCGGATCGTCGGCCATGATGTATTTGCCAGTTCTGTCCCGGATTTCCATGCCGATGTTTTTCCAGATTTTTACCGCGACGGCTCCGGCAGCAAAGTTCTGATTCATCTGTTTCACGGTGTCGGCGGAGAACGATGAGCTGTCAAATTTGTACGGGTCGAAGGTCGTACAAAGGGCGATATGACCTTTTCCCGACCGCATGAGTGCGAGCGCATCATCGATTTGCGGTTGCAACTGCTTACGGTAGGGGAGGGTGTCATCCATGACCAGGATGTTCATGAGCTTGAGGTTAAGGCGCTCCAGCAATGCCTGGAACGCCGGGTCTGTTTTGAAGACATGCACGTGGACGTCTATGGGATGCAAAGCGGCAAATGCTTTCAATGCTTCCTGATCGTCGTTTCGCGGCGCAGGAGGAGCACTGGAGGTGGCAACTTGAGCAGAACCCAGGACAACAGCGAAGATCATCGAAATGAAAGCGAGAGCACGTAATAACGAAAACATGGGGCTCCTTCCATCGAGGGTGGCTCGATGCGATCGACCTACAAGAATCCACCAACATTCGGAAAATGTCACTTTCCAACCGGAACAATGTATGGGTTCGAGCGTGGCTGGGGGAAGCTGCCTGCGGTGTGGTAAGGCTCCGGACTGGGACACGAGTTCGCCATAGAAACCAAACCCGACGACCAAATTAGAACCCCGCGCGGAGCCGTCTGCAGGTCCGTTCTGGATGAGTGCTGTCAAGTGGTTACAGGCATTATTGCAGGTGTTTGCGAGGGGGTTGCAAAAACTATCAATCTTGACAGCTCAAGGTCTGGTTCTACACTTCGAGTGTACGAGCAAAGGTGCGGGACGCTCGTGCCGGCTTCACTGGAGGAGTTGCAATGGGCGCTCGAAGGAAAGTGCTGGCTCTAATTGCGTTTTTGCTTCTGATCCTTTGCGTCCCGATCTATGCCGACTCGATCTCGACCTATAACTTTACGACCTCCCTGTCCGGCGGGTTTGGAACGGCGAACGGAACATTTACCTACAACACTACAACGAACACAATCCTGTCTTCGTCTCTATCGTTTGTGAGTTCGATATTTGGGAACGTCACGCTCACGAGCACCACGGCACAAGGCGGCTTCCTGTTCCTTTATAGCGGGACCGTGAAAGGGGACTCCATCCTGTACTCAGTCCTGCTGAACCCGGTAAACTTCGGCCAATATTGGATCGATGGTGGGATTACGAACTGGCGGCAGGCTGCCAGTTTTCACTATACGAGTGTGCCGGAGGGCGGGGGGATCTGGACCGCGATGTGCTCGCTGTTGACGATGCTGGGTGCTGTGGCGTGGCGCCAGCGAACGTCGGGCCGCCTCCCCTGATCAGGTCTGCATAAGGGCAGATTGCGTGAAATTGAAACCGGGCCATGGAGCCCGGTTTTTTGTTCGAACCAGCACGGCAACTTCGTTTCAACCGTGGCGAACTCCTAAATCAATGCGTGACAGAGTGGAAGCAGCGGGCTGACGGCCAGTACTGAATGTCGGGCGAATATGGCCATTTCCAGCTTCGTGACTGTCGGACGGCATTTCTGGGAACGATGCGGCCTGGGTCAACGTCATGTACAAGAGTTCGACGCGGCTGGACACGCCCAGTTTATCGAACACGCGAAAGAGATAGTTCTTGATCGTGTGTTGGCTTAGGCCAAGGCGCTCGGCGATCTCACGGTTGGTGAGTCCCTCGGCCAGGCTACGCACAACTTCGAGCTCTCTCTTGGAAAGCAGGTTCATGCCGTTGGAGTCAACCGCGTGAACTGCCGGCGTGGACGCCAGCGACTCGACCATGTAAGCCATCTGCTGATTATTGGCCCAGATTTCCCCGTTGCATACCGAGCGGATGCACTTGCAAAGTAGCTCTACAGGCTCGTAGCGGCTGAAGATCCCCCGGGCGCCGCCATGAAAAGCCTGCAGAGTGTCTTCACGGCGGGTGGAGTCAAGCAACATGACCACGCGCAATGATGGCCGCCGCGCACGCAATTCGCGCAGCACTTGAAAACCACGGCCAGACTGCTCATCCAGATTTGAACTTATGAGAGCCACATCAAACTCGTAGAAGTCGGCGGAAGCCAGCAAATCGCAAGAATCTGAGACGGACGCAATTACCTGTAGCTCGGTGTCGCGCTGAATAGCATCGGCCAGCAATTGGGCATGCATTCGTGTGCTGTCGGCCACCAGTACACGGATTCGACCCTCGCGGGACGAGCCAGAAGACTGCATAGGGAACCCTCCATCCATTTTCGACGCACCCGGCAGTCCAGAACCGGGTCCATTTTCTTCTTAAGCGGGGGGAGGAGGATAACAGGGTCTAACGCATGAGAAGTAGCTAAAGTGTAGCGTCCAGCGTGCGAGGCACAGCAACTTTGTTTGATGATTCCAACCCCGCTTCCCGAATGGGAACCCGAAAAACCTCCAAACTGGCACAGCGGGGATCGTCTGTATGGGGCAAGTGGAGTCTGGCATTGTCGGTGACCCGAAGAAAGTAAGGGAGATAAACTCTCGAGATCGCGGTGAATGTTACTTTGGTTATCTGCGCCCGCGTGAATTTGGGGAAATCCGTCTCCTGCCTGCTATTCCCCGCCGAAACGGGCTCTTGATTCCCTGAACTGGAGGCCGGATATCGCCAGGGAGTGTTCCTGTTGCAGCAATTTGCTACCTCAACCTGCTTGGATGGATCGAGGGAGAGAGAGGCAGTTTTCTGAAGCAGCGCTGATTCACCGTACCAGGTTCAAAGCTTGCTGGGTGCTTATAAAGTCGGCTTTCATAGACGTCAGCTCGTCGCAGGTACGGGTGGCGGCATCGTGCGCGAGAGTTTCGATCGCATCCTGAACGATCGAGACTCTTCGACCGCGCTCCAGTAGCCCTTTGGCCGCGAGGCGAACGCAATATTCCGTTACCACCCCGAAGACAACAAAGCGAGCGTTGCCATCCAACTGCCTTAGGATTTCCTCCGCATGACGGCTCTCGAAAACATCCAAGGTTTGCTTCTCCAGCAGGACCTGCTTGTAGGAAGAGATGTCGGGAACCACATAGGGCTGGTTGGGGATGCGCAATACGTTGTCGGTGAGGGCCTCGGGAACGAATTCGGCGCCTGGTGTTCCCTTGATGCAATGAGGAGGAAAGGTCTTGAATTCGGGGTCGTTCTCGGAGTGGAAGCAGCCATGCGACACCAGGAACACCCGCCCTTCGCGAGCGGGTTGGGTCAGCGCCTTGAGCCGGGGTAACAATTTTTCTGCACCGGGCACATAGAGATTGCCTCCCGGCAACATGAAGTCCACCTGAGTATCCACTTCCCAAAAAACAACGTCACGTGAGAACATGCGTCCGCCCGGATGATTGCGTGCTTCAACCATTGTAAACAGAATGGACGCATTCAACACGCGGGCGGGGATAGCGAATGACTCACCAGGAACCGGTAGCGAACAAGTCGGGATCGCGCGTCATGATCCGGAATATCGGATTGCTGCTCAGTGGAGATCTGAACAATCCGATTCTGGATGCGGATACCGTGATCATCGGGGATGGGAAGATCACCGCCATTGGTAAAGCGAACGCGGTGGATTCCGAGGGGATAACTGCAGTGATTGACGCCAGAGGCACCACCCTGGCCCCGGGCCTGATTGACAGCCACGTGCATCCGGTGGCCGGGGACTGGACTCCGCGACAAAACCAACTGGGATGGATTGACAGCTACCTGCACGGAGGTGTCACGGCCATGATCTCTGCCGGGGAGGTGCACACCCCTGGCCGTCCCAAGGATGTTGTCGGCCTGAAGGCGATGGCGATTTTTGCGCAGCGTGCGTTCTCGGCGTTTCGGCCTGGGGGAGTGAGGCTGCACGCAGGTGCGCCGGTGATCGAGCATGGCATGGTCGAGGACGATTTCAAAGATCTGGCCGCAGCGGGAGTCACAATGCTGGGCGAAGTTGGGCTGGGCAGCGTGAAGGATGGCGCGACCGCTCATGAGATGGTGGGATGGGCACGCAAATATGGCATGCAGAGCACGATTCACACCGGGGGCCCGTCCATCCCGGGATCAAGCCTTATTGACAAGGACATTGTCCTCGCCGCCGACGCAGATGTGATTGGCCACATTAACGGCGGCCACACCGCGCTTCCATCCGATCAGATTGTGAGTTTGTGCGAGGAGTCTTCCAGAGCGCTGGAGATTGTCCATAACGGCAACGAAAAAGCCGCGCTCCTTACACTCCGCACGGCGCGAGAGTTGAAGAAACTGGCCCAGGTGATTCTTGGGACGGATTCGCCCGCGGGTTCTGGGGTCCAGCCGCTCGGGATCCTGCGCATGATCGCAATGCTTTCCTCGGTGGGAGAAATTCCCGCAGAGCTGGCGGTGTGTTTTGCAACCGGCAACACTGCCAGAATTCGCAAGCTGACGTGCGGAGTTGTCGAAATCGGCCGCGACGCAACCTTCGTGTTCCTCGACAAGGCGCAGCACTCAGCCGGCAAAACCGTGCTCGAGAGCATTCAAGCGGGGGACCTCCCGGGAATCGGGATGGTGATGATTGATGGAGTTGTGGCCGCTCAGCGCAGCCGCAATACCCCGCCTGCGACTCGCTTTCCGGAGATTGTCTCCTAGCTTATTGCAGCCCGAGCGACGCCGCGATGCTCTTCTTGTACTCGCGAGCTTTTTTGATCGCCGCATCCTTGTCTACGGTTAGCAATTTGCGATGCTGCATTACGACGCGTCCGCCGATGATGACGGTATCAATGTCGCTCGCCTTCGAGGCATAAGCGATCTGTGCATAGACGTCGTACACCGGCACGGCATTGGGTTCTTTCAAGCTGAGCAGGACCAGGTCCGCCTTTTTGCCGGGCTCGATGGAACCGATTTCCTTTTCCAGGTGCAGGGCCTTGGCGCCATCGATGGTGGCCATCGCGACCACTGCTGGCGCGCTTAACGCCAGCGGATCCAGTTTATTGATTTTGGCGAGCTTGGCAGCGAGGTCCATCTCCTCCATGATGTCCAGATCGTTATTGCTGCCTGCTGGGCCGTCTGTACCGAGACCGACTGCCACCCCTTCCGCACGCATCTCCGGGACGGGAGAGACCCCGCTCGCGATCATCATGTTGCTCGACGGATTGTGTACGCAGCCAACTTGCCTCTGAGCGAGTGTCTTGCGGTCGGCTGCATCCACGAAAATGCAGTGCGCCGAGACCACATCAGGCCCCAACACGCCGAGTTTGTCGAGATACTGCACCGGCGACATTCCGTGTTGCTTCTCGCTATCCTCCCATTCTTTTTTCATTTCGGAGGTGTGAATGAGAATGGGTGCACGATATTTTCTTGCCAAAGCTGAAGCGTCGCGCAGGGTTTTTTCTGAACAGGTGTAAATCGAATGTGGCGCGACCGCGGCGTGAATCAGGGGATCGCCTTGCCACTTCGTAAGGAATCGTTCGCTATAGGCGATCATCTCGGGTTCACTCCGGTTGTCCGGGGCCGGGAAGTCGATCCAGGTCTCGCCCAGCACCGCACGCATGCCGGCCGCCTTGGTTTCTTCGGCCACGGCGTCTTCGAAGTAATACATGTCGGCGAAGGTGGTTACGCCGGAACGAATCTGCTCCGCCACCGCCAGCCGGGTTCCCCAGCGCACGAAATCTTCGTTCACGTTCTTGGCTTCGGCCGGGAAGATGTATTTGTAGAGCCAATCCTGCAGTGTGACATCGTCGTGCAGCCCTCGGAATAACGTCATGGGGACATGGGTGTGGCCATTGACGAATCCGGGAAGAACCAGCATGTCGCTGGCGTCAATGGTCTTTGCGGACTGATACTTCTTCTCCAGGTCAACGCGAGAACCCACGCCAACGATGCTGTCGCCCTTGATGGCAACTGCTCCGTCATCGTAAATGGACCTCGGGCCGTTCATGGTGATCACCGTGCCGTGGGTGATGATGAGGTCGGCTTGATCTCTCGCGTTTTGCGCGAACAGAGAAATGGAAGACAGCAACAGGCACAAAAATGTAAACAGAAGCTTACAGAACATGGAGTGTGCGTCCTTAACGAAGCCCATCTTCTCCCTTGATCTGGTCCTTGGTGAGGCCGCCGACTCGGGGCAGCGGGCGTCCACTGTCTGTGACGGCGATCGCCACCATGATTTCATTGGCGCGCGGCGCGTCGTTGATGCGAACTTCCATGCCATCGAAGTGACTGCGGACAAAAGCCGCGTCCTTGTGGCCGAGGGGAATGTCGAGGACCACGCCCATTCCGCCGCGCTTCTTGGAGGAGGGAATCAGCGCCGCGCCTTTGCCGAGCACTCTTCGAACCGGAGTCCCCAGCTTCGGATGCAGAATGGCGGCAGCGTGCTCAAGCTCTCCGTTTTCGCCCACGGCAGCAGCTTTGCCATAACTTTCCGCGCTGGGGCCCGAAATATCGAGGGCCTCGACGGCGCGCTGGGTAAGGAATTCGCCCAACTCCTCTCCGATGCTCATCAATTCGGAAAGATCCTCCACGAACTTTCCCGCGAAGGGGTTCTCGATGACGGCCACGGCGGCAGCCCGCCGCGTCGGCGGCTCGATTGACTGGCCCATTTCGCTGCGCGTTTCCTCTAGGAACGTAGCAACTTTGCGGATTCGTGCTTTCATCGTAAGCCGTCCTCCCCTTGAATTTCGGACGCCTTCAGCCCTCCCACCCGGGCGTGTACGCGCGGGCCGGTGGTCATGACAAGGGCCAGCAGGATCTCGTCGCTTCGGGGAGCGTCGTTCAGCCCGATCTCCATCGCGTCAAAATGACTGCGGACGTAGGAAGCGTTGATGTGCGTGATCGGAATATCGAGGCGAGTTCCAGGTCCTCCGACTTTCTTTGTGGACGACACAATCGCCTTCGCTCCCCCCAGAACCTCTCGCATGGCGTAACCGCCCGGAACATGCCAAAGGGCGCCATGCTCGATCTCTCCCGCAGACCCAACGATCGCCCCTTTCCCGTACCCTTCGATCGTGGCTGCATCTCCGCCCAGGATTTTCACCAGTTCCTTGGCCATTTCAAGGCCGAGTGGTTTCAAGTCATCCATGAAGCTGGCGATGTTTTCCACGTACTTACCGGCAAATGGGTTATGGATAACGGCCAGCACGGCGGCGCGTCGCAACGGGATGGCTGCGACAGGCCCGCCCTCGTGGAGGATCTCTTCGAGGACGGTCGACTTCTTTCTGATTCGTACATCAGGCATGCACGAGTTCTCCCGGTCTGCGCTTCGCCATGGCCACGATTCGCGTCTCTCCCTGAAGTCGCAGGGCCGCGGCGTGAATCAAGCCGCGTTCAAGCAGTGATTCTGCGAACTGCTCTCCATTGTCAAGAGCGCAAGCAACCTCTCGCGCGCACAGTTTACCCACGGCCTGAGTGACTCGGATTGTTCCCAGGTCACTGTCCGGGGCAAGCTCGCAAGCAGGAACGCGAATCACTCTGGGATGACCCGGCAGGTCCACGGCATTGGCGATCATGGTAGCAGCGGCATCAGCGTTTGCCGCGTCATCTGCGAGCACTGTCACTGCATCAGCGATGCCCAGCGAAAAGCTGCGCCCGCGCCATCCGCTGGTGGCAATGCCTCGCACCGGCTGTGCCCAATCCAGGGTAGCGGTTCCAAACAGAGAAGGCCGGTCTGGCCTGTCAACCATGCCAAGCGTGAAATGCTCACCCTCTGTGAGATGGATGGCGACGTCGCCGCCATTGTTCACATACGATCGCTTGAGTTCGGCGTACGTGGTCATCGTGGTCATCATATTCTCGGCGACTGCGCCCGCGACCGCCGCCATGGGCGTGATGAATGTCTGAGCGGCATATGGTCGCACTGCTTCCATCATCCGTCGCGCGATGCGGCCCTGGGGAGCGGCGCTGTCACGTGTTGCGGGTTGACGCAGCTTTGGAAGTTCCCCGCAGAGTTCATCGAGCACATCGGCAAAACGCCGCGCCGCTGCCTGGTATGCCGCTTCCACTTCTGGCTTTGAACCGAAGGCCTCAATGATTAAGTCGATGGGTCCGTCGTGCAAGTGAAGTCGCTTGCCGTCCGGCAGAAAGTTGACTTGCGCTCTCATTCGGCGCCTCGCCTGCGCTCAAGCGGCCAGGGGTTTTCTGCATTAGCGGTCAGATGTCGGCGGGCAGCGTCCGAGTGAATGGAACTCAACGGGCGCACATGATCCATATGCCCGCCCAGCAGGGCATAGTCCGCCAGTTTCATCGTGAACTCAATGGGTGCGACTAACGCCGGGGTGGGCACATAACCGAAAGCCTTCTCCGGCATACGTGTGACGTCGGTCATAAACGTAATGCCCCCACCGGGCCAGATGTAGACCGGCGCGCCGCCGCAGGTCACGCGGGTCAGACAATCTTTCACGGACTGCGTCAGCCGCACCGGATTTTCCGTCACCCCTGCCCGCAGTGAACCGCCCGCCCCGCCCATGAAGAGCACCGTACAGAGCGCAGGCTCACAGTTCTCCTTGATGCGGGCGACGGATTCGGCCAGCGCTGTTGGAAGTTCGTTCTCTCGAGGACGAAGTGATTCATCGAGTTCGAAATACGCGTAGTGCTCTCCGGTCGTACTGACCATCAGCAAACGCAGCCCAGCCCACGCGAGCTTCGGATTGAACCCTTGCACAATGGAAAGGGGATCCTCAATGTTGGTTCCTCCCCATGCGGTACCGGGCTCTGCCACACGGAAGATGCGCCCCGGCGTCGAGCGATGACCCTTGATCTGGATGCCGCTTTCCGAAATCCCTAACAGTTTGCCGGCCTGGTGTTGCGAGAGTACGCCGGTGATGTGATCATCCACCACCACCACTTCATCCACTTTGCCGAACCACTGTTTGGCGAACATCCCGATGGTTGCGGAGCCACAGCCGACGCGCATGCGTGCTTCTTTTACGCCATCAACGACAGGGGGCTTCCCGGCCTGAACTTGTACCGTCGCACCGCCGTCTATGGTTAGTTCGACCGGTTTCTTCTCACAGAGGTTAAGAAGTGTTTCGCAGGTGATGGTGCCTTCATGGCGGCTCCCGCCGGTGAGGTGTCGCACGCCGCCGAGAGAAAGCATCTGGGACCCGTACTCGCTGGTCGTTACGTGACCGACGGGCTCGCCTTGGGCCCGCACCGTGCTTGTCTCCGGACCCAAATGGCGGTCGGTATCAATCTTCACTTTCACGCCGCAGTAGCTGAAGATTCCTTCTGTGACCACGGTGACCATCTCTACGCCCTGCACCTGGCTGGAAATAATGAAAGGCGCGGGCTTGTAGTCGGGATATGTCGTACCAGCGCCGATCGCGGTGATGAAAGTCTCCGGTGAGCTGACGACATTTCCGTCCCAGTCCTGCTCGCGGCCCAGAAATGGGACGACAGAATCGCCGCGCGACACGGCGCGATCCAGGACTATATGCGGGTCAAGCCGGACCAGTTGTCCGTTGTGATTGCCGTAACGGTCGCATGATCCCGTGCGGCCGGGCTTGATGTAGCAGAGCACCGGGCAGGCGTCGCAGCGGATTGCATCGTCTTCAGGCACGCTCCACTCCGTTCTGGCGCCTGGCGAGAATGGCAGAGCGCAGATGGTCGGGAGTTGCCGGGACACGACGTATGCGCACGCCGGTTGCATCGTGAATCGCATTCAAAATTGCCGGGGCTGTCGGGATCACTGCCTGTTCACCGATACCTTTGGCGCCAAAGGGTCCAATCGGCGACGGGTCCTCTATAAGAATCGATTCCACCCGAGGCATATCGCCCGCAGTAGGGATCAGGTAGTCGTGAAGGTTCTCTCCTTTGCCGGGAAAGAACTCTTCCATGAGGGCCATACCCAATCCTTGCGCGGCCCCGCCTTCGATCTGTCCTTCAATCAGAGTCGGATTGATCGCGCGCCCGACGTCGTGAGCCGCCGTGATCTTTGTGACCGACACTGTGCCGAGTTCGATGTCAACCAGGACTTCGGTCATATGCGCCCCGAATCCGAATACCGCGTAGGGAACACCCTGTCCGTTCTGATCAAGTGGACTGGTTGGGGGATCGAAGGTGGCTTCTCGTGTCAGCACGTAACCATATTTATCCTGCGGCAGAGTATCAAGCGAAACGGTTCGCTGTTGGCCGTTTTCACTGATGATCAACTTGCACCTCTGAAATTCAATTACAGCGCACTCGCAGCAGTTTGCGAGTTGCAGAATTGCTCGTCGCAGTTCCGTGCCTGCCATCTGAGCGGCTTTTCCAGTGACCAAGGTTTGACGAGACGCCGAAGTCTTGCCGCAATCCGGCGAAATTCCGGTATCTCCCGACACCAGGTCAAAGCAATCAACCGGTGCACCCAAGGCGTCGGCGCAAATCTGGGTGATGATGGTGTTGGACCCCTGGCCAATATCTATCGCACCCTGATGGAGAGCGATCCTGCCGTCAGATTTGAGACCGACTCGAATGGTCGAAGGGTTCGGCAGGGAAGTATTGCCGCAGCCATACCACATTGCGGCGATGCCCACTCCTTTGCGGAGAGGACCGCCCTGACTACCCGCGTTGTAGGCTGCGCATTGGTTACGTGCCTGCTGCCAGGCAGGCCGCAAGGCTAGCAAGCAGGCGCGAATTCCTACGCCTGCACCAAGCACCTGCCCGGTCACGGTCGGAGTAGTCTCGTCGAGCGCATTCAGAATGCGGAATTCCAGACGGTCCATCCCAAGACGATCTGCGAGTTCATCGTAAATCTGCTCCTGCGCGATCGCGGTTTGCGGAACCCCGAAGCCGCGGAACGCCCCGCCTGGCACTAAGTTGGTGTGGACGGCCCGCGTCAGCGCGCGGTAATGGGGAACGCGGTAGGGTCCTGAGGCGTGAACTGGAACCCGGGCCGCTACCGTCGGCCCCCAGGAGGAATACGCGCCGGTATTGAAGTCTGCAGTGAAATCGACGGCGTGCAACTTGCCATCGTTGGTTGCGCCCGCGCGCATGCGAATGCGCGAGGGATGCCGCTTGGTAGTCGAAATTATGGATTCGTGCCGCGAATAGACCATGCGCACCGGACGGTTCAGTTTCCACGCCGCCAGCGCTACGAAAGGCTGGACCGAGAGGTCGAGCTTAGAACCGAATCCGCCGCCCACCGCCGTGGGAATGATCCGGACCGACTCAGGAGCGATGCCGAGGATTTTCGCAATGTCATCTCGATCCATGTAAGGGGACTGGGTGCAGGCCTGCACTTCCAGAGTATTTCCAAGGCGACGCGCGAACCCGGCTTCTGGCTCAATGTACGCATGTTCGATAAAGCCGGTTTCGAACTCGCCCTCCACCACGGCATGACATTCGGACAACGCCCGGTCCACGTCACCGTGAACGACGCGGCCACGTACGAGAAGGTTCTGTTCGCGCGATTCGTGAATACGAGGCGCCCCGGGTGCGAGACCGGCGTCGATGCTGGTAATTGCCGGCAACTCTTCCCACTGGACCGGAAATCTCGTCCAGTCTATTTTCTGCAAAGTGTTTGATTCGCCCACTACGGCTGCGACCGCTTCCCCGCGAAAACGGGTCTCCAGTTCAGCGAATACCGGCTGATCCGCGAAACGTGAAATCACACCGAAGCAATTCCTGCCCGGAATATCTGCCGCCGTGAGCACGGCCGACACTCCCGGATGGGCGACGACGAAGGCCGCGAGATCGCCAAAGCAAAAACGTGCCCGGTTATACGGGCTGCGGACCACATGAACGGAGAGCGTTTCAAGGGGTATTTCATCCGCTCCGAATATTTCTGTGCCGCTAACCTTTGCTTGACCGTCCAGGCGAGCCAGGCGCGCGCCCACTGCTTTGCCGGTATCCGGACACTTAGGAGGCAAGGGTGACTGCGCGGCGTCCAGCACTGCGTCGATGATTTTCCGGTAACCGGTGCAACGGCAGAGAACGCCACCGAGGGCGTCCTTCACTGCGGATTCACTGGGCGAGCGCTCGCGCTCAAGCAATGCTGTTGCCGAGACCAGCATGCCTGGAGTGCAGATGCCGCATTGCGCCGCTCCGTGACAGAGGAAGGACTTCTGCAGGCGATCATAGACCGGTGCGCGTTGCGCGAGACCTTCCACGGTGACGACCTCGCAGCCTTCCACCTGCCCGGCTGCCACCAGGCAGGAACAGACGGGATCCCTGTTGAGCAGGACCGTGCAGGCGCCGCAATCTCCAGCGTCGCAGCCGACTTTGGTTCCAGTCAGTCCCAGGTTTTCGCGCAGAACACGAGACAGGCGCTCAATTGCGGGGACCGCGACTTCTACCGGCTTCCCATTCAACGAGAACTGAATGGTGGCGACCGCACCGGTCTCGGAGTTGGTCGCGGTTAACACCTCAATAGTTCCTCGCGCAGGTGTCCAAGGCGCGTGCCACGAGTGTTCGCGCCGCATCCTGGCGATACTCTGCCGTCGCCCGAACATCGCTTTTAGGGCTGAGTGCCTGCAAGTGAGTCGATGTCACCAGGGCGCCGATCTCGCCGCTCAGGTGTGTGCCGATTAGATCCCGTTCAAGCTCGGTGAGCCTCTGCGCGCGTGCCGAGCAGGAGCCAACCGCAATGCGCGCCGCGGAAACTCGCTGCGCTTTGTCAGCCGTGAGCACGACCGCGACCATGGCAATCGAGATCACAAGGTAGCGTCGTGCTCCGAGTTTCAGAAAGGTTGATGCTGCGTCCTCGATGTCTCTCGGCACCAGGACGCAACTGAGCACCTCGTCGGGTCGCAGGAGAGTCTCCCGATTTCCAACGATAAATTGGGCCAATGGAACGCGACGCGACCCGGCTGCGGAAACCAGTTCTACCTCGGCATTCAGAGCCAAAAGCGGGGGCACCCCATCCGCCGCCGGAGATGCGTTACACAGGTTCCCCGCAATCGTGCCTCGATTCTGAATCTGTACTCCGCCAATTTCCCTTGCCGCCAGTTTGAGCGCGTCGAAGGCCCGTGGTAACGGAGTGGCAATGATTTCGCTCCAGGTGGTAAGTCCGCCGATCCGAATGAAGGCTGGATCGCTTGTGATTCCTCTGAGTTCGCGAACCCCGGAGACATCTAATATGGGCCTTTCCACATGACGCTCCCCCAGCGCCGGGAAAAAGTCAGTGCCGCCCGATAGAATCTGAGCCCGCTGTACGGCGAGTGTCTGCACAGCTTCCTCAAGCGTCTTGGGCCGAAAGTACACGAGGTGAGTTCCTCACGTCGCCGTGGGGGGCAGGCGCGTGTGGCATTGTCGTTCAGTTCTATATCAAGGTTTTTCGTTTGTACAGCGCCAGCCCGCTCGAACCAGACTTTCCAGTTGCGCTGCTCGGGCTTTCGCCTCTAAAGTTGCAAATTCCTATGCCAGTTCAGAACGCGGGGACGGTCGAACCTCACACTGCCACGCAAGCAGGTTGGCTGGAGGGTTATTTCCGGCTGTCGGAAAACGGGAGCAGTTTGCGTCAGGAATTCCTGGGCGGACTTACCACGTTTATGACCATGGCATACATCGTGGTCGTAAACCCGCAAATTCTGTCCCAGGCGGGGATGCCGGCGGAAGGGGTTGTGTTTGCGACATGCCTTTCAGCAGCGGTGGCGACGCTGGTCATGGGCCTGTATGCCAACTATCCCATTGCGCTCGCGCCCGGAATGTCATTAAACGCGTATTTCACCTACTCGGTTTGCCTCGGCATGCATGTGCCCTGGCGTACGGCGCTGGGCGTCATCTTTTTCTCGGGTGTGCTGTTCATCCTTGTGACTGTAACCCGCGTCCGGGAACAGATTGTCAATGGCATACCGGGTTGTCTGAAACACTCCACCGCGGCAGGCATTGGAGTATTCATCGCGTTCGTTGGGCTGCGCAATGCCAAGTTGGTGGTCGCCAATCCCGCGACCTATCTCGGCCTAGGGAGCTTTTCTGATCGCGAGGTTCAGGCGGCCTGCTTCGGAATCCTGCTTACCTTGGTTCTTATGGTAAGAAAAATCAATGGCAGCATTCTGATCGGGATCGCCGGCACCATGCTGTTGGGAGTGTTGCGAGGCATTGCGCACCGGCCAGAGGCGATCCTTGCCATGCCGCATCCTTCCGGAACCCTTTTGCAACTGGATCTCGGCGGCGCGATTCACCTGGGGCTGCTGGAAATTATCTTTGCGTTCCTGTTCGTCGATCTATTCGACAACATCGGAACGTTGATGGGCGTGTGCTCGCAAGCCGGGTTTGTGAAGGATGGGAAGATTCCACGGGTCGGAAGAGTTTTAATGGCAGACGGTGTCGGGACCGTGGTTGGAGCTTTGACCGGCACGTCTACGGTGACCAGTTATATCGAGAGCGCCGCCGGAGTAGCTGCAGGAGCCCGGACCGGACTGAGCAATGTCTTTGTCGCCGGGTTGTTTCTGCTGGCCATGTTTTTCTCTCCGCTGGCTGCGGCCATTCCAGGATTCGCGACTGCACCCGCCCTGGTGCTGGTTGGAGGCTTGATGATGCAGGCGGTCGCGGACGTGGATTGGCAGGATTTCTCAGAGGCATTCCCCGCCTTCGTGACCGTGGTAGCGATGCCGCTGACCTTCAGCATTGCGACCGGGCTGAGCTTTGGTGTGATCACCTACACGGTGGTCAAAGTTGCTGCCGGCAAACATCGCCAGGTCAGTCCTGTAATCTGGATTCTTACCATCCTGTTCATTGTTCGCGACGTGTACTTGGCGGCGATCTGAAGCTAGCCGTTGGCGTGGGCAACCAGAGCAATCGCCAGCCCGTAAAAGACGAACATTAAGGCCAAATACAGCTTAGCCGTCGAACCCGAACCTCTGAACTCTTTCCAGACAAAAATTCCCCACAGAGCTGCCACCATGGGAGCAGACTGACCGATCGCGTAAGAGATCGCGACTCCCGTGAAGCTGGCTGCGACCAGATTGAAAACTGTTCCCACTCCCCAAATGACCCCGCCGAGAATGCCTAAAAGATGTCCCGCAGCCGGGCCGCGAAAGAACTCGCCGAAGTTCACAGGTTGGCCGACCAACGGATGCTTCATGAAATAGATGTTCCAGAGGAAGCACGACAGCAGCGCGCCGAGGGTAAGAAATACCGCGGCGCTGTAGGGCCCGAGCGTGTTTCCGGTGGTCATGGCATGAGTCATGAAGGGAGCCCAGAGGCCCATCAGGACACCGGAGACAATACAGGTGACAATGCTCTTCCTGGAAACGGTCCGGCCCGTGCTCGCCATGCTGCCGTAGGCTTTGCCGTCCAGGATCACCGCAATCAGCGCGCATGCCACGCCCAACGCGAGAAATCCTGCATTACCCTTCGGCTGCAGCGCATAGCTGAGTACAACTCCGACCACGAGGGCGATGCCGATTGCGATAGGAAACGCTACAGCCAGTCCCGCCATGTCGATGGCAGCCACCAGCAGCAGGTTCGCCAAGTTGAAAAGTGCGCCGCCTATGAGCGCATGAACGATATTGGACCGGTCCGCGCTGCTCACGTTGTTCAAGAAACTCGAGGCGTCGTGTCCGGTGCTCCCCATCGTCATGGCCAGGACCAGCGAGATCAAGAAAATTCCGACGGCGTAGTCCCAATAAAAAAGTTCGAAGCGGTAATTCTTTACGCCTTTGTACGTGTTGGCCCACGATCCCCAGCAGATGGCGCTGGTAATCATCATCATCAGCGCCAAATTCAAGTTGTCCGGCGTAAACATGAGTTCACCCTGTTTCTTTACTTGCCCTGAATTCGGGAAACGAACATTTTCAAAAAGCGCTCCGCATCCACATCCACACAGACCTTCGCATTGGGAGACACCCTGTCAGCACCCTCGATAACATAGTGGTCACCGCGCAGGACGTTGCGCTCGACATATCCGCGGCGATTCGCGACGGTCTCTCCGCGCGTGAATTCGCCCCTGGTTTCCACATCCACGTGCATCTCCGGGGCCTTCACCAGCGTGGGGTCAATCGCCACCCCGACTGCCAGCGGATCGTACATCGGAGTGCCCGCCTCTCCGAATTTTGCGGCGAGATCTACCAGGTATTGCGCTACGGAATGGATGAAGTCGTTGACCGGTCCATGGGTTTGACCAAGTTGGTCCAGATACTGACGACTGAGAAGGGTTTTGTCGCCGACATCCAAGCCGACCATGGTCACCTTCCAGCCAGCCTGGAAGACGATTTGAGCGGCCTCGGGATCGTTGTAGATGTTGGCCTCCGCGGCGGCATTCACATTGCCGCCGGTAATCGCGCCGCCCATGATGATCACGTCGTTCACCAGGGCGACGATGGAAGGATCTTTCAGAACAGCGAGTGCGATGTTCGTCAACGGCCCGACGGGCACCAGCGTGACCTCGTGAGGCATTGAATGGATCAACTGGATGATGAGATCCGGTCCGAAACGGCTGTCAGCTTTGCAATTGCCGGGTGGCAGTTCGACATTGGCGAGCCCATTCTTGCCGTGCCAGAACTCAGCGGTGATCAACTTTTGGAAAAGCGGGTGCTGCGCGCCACCAGCTACCGGAATATCGCATCGGTTCGCCAGTGAGACCATTTTGAGCGCATTCTCAAGCCCCTGGGCCGCGGTCACATTGCCCGGAACCACGGTTATGGCGCGGACATCCAATTCCGGAGAGTTGAGCGCCAGCATGAGTGCCATGGCGTCATCACTGCCGGGATCAGTATCGAAGATGATTATCTTAGGCGCAGCGGCAGCCGAGAGTGCGCATATTGAGATCAGAAGAAGACAGGCAAAAAACCGCGGGGAAGCGCGTCTGAGCAGGGCCAGGATGTTTGTCTCCGGGAAATGATTTGGCAACGTAGCGTAGTCTCGCGCGCAAAATAGTGTCAAGCTTAAATTGAAGGATGAAAGAATGGGGTCACGCAATCTGCCGTACAATGCGAAGGAAATGTCACGCGAGCAGACAAAAGGCATCACGGAGGCGCGGAAACTGCCGACCGATTCCTCGGAAGGCATTGTTGCCGAGTTGAGCGGTCGTCCCCTGCTGGCAAACCGCGGCATGCCTCTCGATCTGGAATGGCTTGCTCGTGCGCGCGTGAATACGAGTGCCGTCGAACGCAGGGCACAATCTCAGGTTGCGCGGCGAACCGTGAAGAAAGATTGGCAGGCGGCATGGCTGCTGCGTGCGATTACGTGTATGGACCTGACTACCCTTTCGGGCGACGACACGGAGGAACGGGTGAGACGGTTGTGCGCGAAGGCGCGGCATCCCATCCAGCACGAACTCGAAAAGAGATTAGGAATTGAAGAACTCGGCATCAAAGTGGCGGCGGTCTGCGTGTATCACCGCTTCGTCGAGACCGCCTTACATGCCGTCGCGGGCACGGGAATTCGGGTCGCCGCGGTTTCCACCGGTTTCCCGGCAGGCCTCTCTTCCCTGAAAGAACGGGTGGCGGAGATCCGCAGTTCGGTCGCTGCTGGCGCAAACGAGATCGACATCGTGATTACCCGCGCTCACGTCTTTGGCGGGCGATGGCAAGAGTTGTACGACGAGATCGCCGAGTTCAAGCAGGCCTGCGGGAAGGCGCATATGAAGGCGATCCTGGGCACCGGAGACCTGCTCACGTTAAGAAACGTAGCGCGTGCGAGCCTGATCGCAATGATGGCGGGCGCGGATTTCATCAAGACCTCCACCGGAAAAGAGCCGATCAATGCGACGCTTCCCGTAGGACTGGTCATGACCCGTGCCATCCGCGAATATGCGCAAGACACAGGAATGGCGGTGGGTTTCAAGCCGGCAGGCGGAATTCGCACCGCCAAGCAGTCGTTGGACTGGCTGGCGATGATGAAAGAGGAGCTAGGCACCCCGTGGATGAAAGCCGAACTCTTCCGGTTTGGCGCGAGCGGCCTTCTCAACGACATCGAACGGCAGCTCGAACACTATGCCACGGGCCGGTATTCGGCCGATTATCGGCATCCCATCGCATAGAGAAGGATCGAAGCGAAAGGCATGAGCATTTCGGAAAAATTTGTAAGCATGGACTACGGTCCGGCGCCCGAAGATCCCAAAGAGGCGCTCACCTGGCTCGATCAACATGGGCGGCGCTTTGGCCATTTCATCAACGGCGGCTGGCAGCAGCCCCAGCGAGCCGTGTACTTCGACACCACCGATCCCGCCACCGGGGAAAGAATCGCCTCCGTTTCACAGGGATCAGCGCCCGATATTGACATGGCGGTGAAGGCGGCCCGGAAAGCGCTTCCTGCCTGGCAGTCGCTGAGCGGTCACCAGCGCGCCAGATATCTCTATGCGCTTGCACGCGCAGTACAAAGACACGCACGGCGGCTTGCCGTTCTGGAAACCATGGACAATGGCAAGCCGATCCGCGAAAGTCGCGACATTGACATTCCGCTTGTGGCTCGTCACTTCTATCACCACGCCGGATGGGCGCAGTTGCTGGAAACCGAGTTTGCGGATTTTACCGCCTGTGGCGTTGTAGGGCAGATTATTCCGTGGAATTTTCCGTTGCTGATGCTGGCCTGGAAGATTGCGCCGGCCCTGGCCACAGGGAACACAGTTATTCTCAAGCCGGCCGAGTTCACGCCACTTACCGCGCTGGCGTTCGCGGAAATCTGCCAGGAAATCGAGCTTCCTCCCGGAGTAGTGAACATTGTCACCGGCGATGGCAGAACGGGCGAAGCGTTAGTAAAGCACCCGGATGTAGACAAGATTGCATTCACCGGGTCCACCGAGGTGGGACGGGCGATTCGTTCTGCCAGCGCCGCATCCCACAAAAAGATCTCGCTCGAACTTGGAGGCAAGTCGCCATTCATCGTTTTTGAGGATGCGGACCTCGACGGGGCGGTGGAAGGGTTGGTGGATGGCATCTGGTTCAATCAAGGGCAGGTCTGCTGCGCGGGGTCGCGCCTGCTGATGCAGGAGAGCATCGCCGAACCGCTGATCGCGAAAGTGCGCGATCGCATGAGTACCTTGCGAGCGGGTTCGCCTCTCGATAAGGCAATCGATATCGGCGCCATTGTTGCCCCGGTGCAACTCGAACGCATCCGGACAATGGTTGCGGAAGGCGTTGCCGAAGGGGCCAGCTGCTGGCAGCCCCCGATCACCTTGCCCCCGCAGGGTCTGTATTACCCTCCCACGCTGCTTAGCAACGTGCATCCCACTTCGATCGTCGCCCAGCAGGAAATCTTCGGACCGGTGCTGGCCGCGATGACATTTCGCACGCCGTCGGAAGCAGTTGAACTGGCCAATAACACCGCTTACGGCTTGGCCGCATGCGTGTGGAGCGAAAGCCTGAATGTCGCGCTGCATGTAGCGGCCCAGCTTAAAGCCGGCGTGGTTTGGGTGAATTGCACAAACCTGTTCGACGCCTCCTGCGGATTCGGAGGCTATCGCGAGAGCGGCTACGGCCGCGAAGGTGGCAGGGAAGGCCTGCGCGAGTACCTTGAGCCTACATGGTTCAAGAATGCGCGAACAGCCGCGAAAGCTTCTGGGCCGGCCCAGCCCGCGCAAGGCAACGATGGACTTTCTTTGATCGACCGCACGGTAAAGCTCTACATCGGGGGCAAACAGACCAGGCCCGATTCCGGCTATAGCGTCGAGGTGCGCGATCCCAGGGGCAAGTTGCTCGGTGAGGCCCCGCTGGGGAACCGCAAAGACATTCGCAACGCAGTCGAGGCCGCTCGAAAGGCGGAGGGCTGGGCGAAGACGACCGCACACAACCGCGCCCAGGTTTTGTATTACCTTGCCGAGAACCTTTCCCAGCGGCGTGCTGAAATCGCGAATCGACTTGCTATGGCGGTCGGGGAGAAGCAGGCGCTGGCCGAAGTAGAGACCAGTCTTGAACGGATATTTTCTTACGCTGCATGGGCTGACAAGTTCGACGGCGCTGTCCATAATCCGCCATTCCGTACCATCGCCATTGCCATGAACGAAGCGGTCGGCGTCGTCGGCATTGTCTGTCCGAATGATGTGCCCTTGCTTGGATTTCTTTCGCTGGTCATGCCTGCGATGGCCACCGGCAATACTGTCGTCGCGATTCCTTCCGAGACGTATCCCTTGATTACGGGAGACCTATACCAGTTGTTCGATACGAGCGATGTTCCCGGCGGAGTGGTGAACATCGTCACGGGGGCATCTTCCAAGCTCCTGAAAACCCTGGCCGAACACGATGGCGTGGACGCGATCTGGTGTTTTACTGATGAGGCTGGCGCGACTGCGGCGAAGTCCTATTCCGTCGGAAACTTGAAACAGGTGTTCACCAACGAAGGCCGCGCCATCGATTGGTTCGACCGCAAACAAGCCGAGGGACGCTGGTATCTCGATCATGCGACACAAGTGAAAAACATTTGGGTACCCTACGGGGAGTAGGTCCTTGCCACATGGAGAGAACTCGCACTCCCAGGGTGAAGATTTGCTGTATCAGCAGCCTGGAAGAAGCTGCGCTGGCGATCGAATTGGGAGCGTCGGCACTCGGGCTGGTTTCACAGATGCCCAGCGGCCCCGGGGTCATCAGTGAAGCGTTGATCACCGAAATTGCCGCGTCCGTTCCTCCTGCGGTCGCGACTTTTCTGCTCACATCGAAACAAGACGCCCATGAAATTGTTAAGCAGCAGCGCTCCTGCCGCACCAACTGCATTCAAATCTGCGATCGGCTGACTTCAGGAACATATCGCAACCTGAGAGACGCGCTTCCTGGCATATCGCTGATACAGGTCATCCACGTAACGGGTCGAGAATCCATAGGGGAGGCCGTCCAGCTTTCTCCGCACGTGGATGCGATTCTGCTCGACTCGGGCAATCAGTCGCTCGCAGTCAAGGAACTCGGCGGCACAGGCAGGATCCATGACTGGACACTCAGCCGGGAGATTCGTGAACGAATTTCCATCCCCATGTTCTTGGCCGGAGGACTCACTGCCGGCAATGTGCAGCAAGCCATTCGCGATGTAGGCCCCTTTGGGCTGGATGTCTGCTCGGGTGTCAGAACCGATGGCAAATTGGATCGTTCTAAACTGCAAGCTTTCTTCGACGCGATAAAATCTTGGACGCCAAGCACGCAGTGAACAGACTTCCTCTCGGCGTCTTGAGCCTTTCCAAGCCGGGTTGACACTCCTCATCAGCGCTCACTACACTCGCCTTTCTCTCGCGGCCCAGACTCCCAGGAGAACAATCGAACTCATATGAGCAAACAACCGCGCATTGCTGTGGTGGGAAGTGCGAACATCGACCTGACCTCCTTCATCGACCAATTTCCCAAGCCTGGCGAGACCATCTTTGGCAACAAGTTTGACCTGGGTTTTGGCGGCAAAGGCGCCAACCAGGCGGTGGCGGCCAAACTTTGCGGTTCCGAGGTATTCATGGTCGCTCGAGTGGGTGACGACCTGTTCGGACCGGCAACCATCCAGAACTTCCAGAAACTGGGGATCGATGCTTCTCACGTGCGGCAGGTGAAGGGCCTGTCCAGCGGAGTTGCTCCCATCTTTGTTGATCCTTCAGGCCAGAATCGCATTATCGTCGTGAAGGGCGCCAACGACGCGTTGAAGCCGGGGGATGTGGACGCGGCTGCCGACGTGCTCAAGAGCGTGGATTGCATCGTCCTGCAATTCGAGATCCCGTTGGAGACGGTGTATTACACCATCCAATTCGCCCGGAAGAATGGAATCCGCTGCATTCTGAATCCGGCGCCTGGACAGCCGATCGATGTTAAGGCTGTGTCCGACCTGGACTACTTCGTTCCGAACGAAAGCGAAGCGGAGACGATTACCGGAATGCCGGTCCGCAATGTGGACGACGCCAGGGCCTGCGCCCAGAAACTCCTCGACTCGGGCATTCGGCGAGTGATCATTACTTTGGGAGCGAACGGTTCTCTGCTCGCCGGCAAAGACGGAATGGAGCACATGGCAGCATTCCCACTCAAGAGCGTGGACAGCACCGGAGCAGGCGACGCCTTTATCGGCAGCTTTGCTACGTTTCTCGGAGAAGGTCTGCCTGAGCGGGAAGCTGTGCGCCGTGCCAATCTGTATGCCGGCCTTTCGACAACCAGCGTAGGAACCCAGAAATCCTTCTATGATCGAACTCGCTTCGACGCGGAATGGGCCAAGCGTAGCAACCAATAAGGCATAATCAGCAAAGAACCCAGGAATGCCTGCCTCGGTGACATCGGATTATCCCGAATGCCCGTGGCGGACCTGGCGTCCCTCCCCTCGGCCGCGGAAATTCAAAGCGCAACACTCTCATCTGTCGAATCATCTTGACTTTGCACAGTATCTGCCTGTATATCAAGCCATTTGCAAAATGGGGAACAACTTGCCCGACTCTTACGCGGGCAGTTGAGGGGAAAACCATGCAACTGAAGGGAACACTGCTGGCTGCAGTCTTCTGCGCGCTTGTATCCGTCTCGTCTCTCTCCTTCGGCCAGGCCTCAGGTAGTTTCACCGGCACAGTTACTGACAAAAGCGGCTCCGTCATTACTGGTGCCAAGGTGACGGCGACCTCACAAGCCACCGGGATCAGTCGCGAGGCGGTCACCGATGATACCGGGCATTACCTGATTCCATTGTTGTCAGTGTCCACCTACACCGTGAAGGTCGAATCCGGTGGGTTTGCCGCGGTCGAACAAAAAGACATCCGCCTGCAGGTGGATGAGCACCGCGAGATCAACTTCACCATGGTGCCCGCCTCGGTGTCGGAGAAAGTGGAAGTGAGCGCTACCGAAGTGGCAGTGCAGACGGCGAACCCGACCCTCGGTCAGGTCATTACTTCTCAGCAAGTGGCCGATCTGCCGCTCAATGGCCGCGACTTTGTGCAGCTCGCGACCCTTACGCCGGGCACCACGCAGGAGACCAACCCCAACAGCTTCTTCAACGGCGGACCCAGCAGCGAGGTTTCCACGCGCGGGTCGTACTCGCTTTCGGTGGGGGGATCGCGCGCCCAGAGCACCGATTGGCTGCTCGATGGCAACGACAACAACGAGCTGACGGCCGGGGGAATTTCGATCCTGCCGTCCATCGACGCCATCCAGGAATTCAAGGTACTCACTTTCAACTATTCCGCAGAATACGGCACCCGCGCGGGTCCGACAGTGCTGGTAACGACCAAGTCGGGTTCCAACCAGTTTCACGGATCGCTGTTCGAGTTCTTCCGGAACACCAAGCTTGATGCCCGTAGTTATTTTGCTTCGGAAAAAGAGAAGTTCAACCTGAACCAGTTCGGCGGCGCTTTGGGCGGCCCGATCCTGAAGGATAAGACGTTCTTCTTCCTGGACTATGAAGCTAAGCGCCAGCGTCGCGGCATTCCCTTCAATGGATTTGTGCCTACAGTGGCTCAGAGGAACGGCGACTTCTCAGGGTTCGCTCAACTTTACAATCCGTACAGCGTGGATGTGCCGGGCGTGGGACGGACGCCGTTCCAATGCGACAGTGCGGGGAATCCACTCCCTGTAGCTGCAGACGGTACCCAGGCTATTGGTACGACATGCAACATCATCCCGCCTGCCCTGATCAATCCGATCACGCAGCAGATGATCAACTTGTTTCCGTTGCCAAACGCGAATACAGCGGGCTTCAACTTCTCCACAGTCCAGCCGAGGAAGCTGGATGAAGGCAAGTTCGACATTCGCCTCGATCACAATTTTTCCGCGAAAGATTCGGCGTTCGCCCGCTTCAGCTACGATCAGGCCACCAACTTCGTGCCCGGCGGTTCACCGGGATTCGCTGAAGCCAACGCTTTCGGCAGTACGCAAAACATTACCAACCACGGACGGAACGTCTCGCTTTCTGAGACTCATATCTTTAACGACCGGATGATCAATCAGTTCAGTTTTGGTTTCAACCGGATCTTCAACCACATCCTCTCCTTCGGCGATCGGACCTGCGAAGCGGCCAAGCTTGGGATTCCCAATGCAAACCTCGACAGCAGTTGCTCGGGGTTCCCGGGCGGGGCACCCACAGGCCTTTCTCAATCAACGACGGACTGCGTGAGTTGCGGGCTGACCTCGACGATCCTTGGAGGTCCGTACTGGGCGCTTGGAGACCGCGGATTTGCTCCCTTCCAGGGCGGCACGAACGTGTTTACGATTGCCGATTCCTTTGACATCATTCACGGAAAGCACAATATCCGCCTTGGTATGCAGTTCCGGGCCAACCAGATGAATGTGCTGACCAATGCCTTCCAGGATGGCTTTTTGGTCTTCACCAATCTTTGGACTGGATCGGCCAGCACAGCCCCCAATGCCGTACAGGGCGGCGACAATGCCGCAGACTTTTTGCTCGGTCTGAACAGTTTGGCCATTCACGACCAGACATTCAGGGGCGCCACTACCGGACGTCGCTGGAAGTTATATCGTCCCTATGTGCAAGACGACTGGCGCGTGACCAACAATCTGACCTTGAACCTCGGGTTGGCCTGGGCGCTAGTGACGCCAATTACGGAAGCCCACAATCGTCAAGCCAACTTCGATTTCCCCACGGGTCAATACCTGATCCCCGGCGTGAATTCGGATAGCAACGTTGGTATTCAGTTCGACAAGACCGCACTCGAACCGCGAATCGGTTTGGCATGGAAACCGTGGGGGAGCACGAAAACGGCATTCCGTGCTGGTTATTCTATTTTTCACGACTCTGCCTGGAACCAGGGTGCCCAGGGCCTTTGGGAAAACCCGCCGTTCTTTGCGGAAACAGGAAGCTTTGCATTCACATTTGGCGGATGCGCTTCACCGACAGCGGCATGCGCTCCCTTCGTCGGGCCATTTGATTTCGCGCTCAACGTTTCCAACGGGTTCCCCCTCCTGACCACCCCTCCCGACCCAGCGACGTTCCAGGGCACCATCCAGTCGCAAAATCGCAATTTCAAGCAGGGCCGGGTGCAACAGTTCAATTTCAATATTGAACGCGAATTGCCAGGTCAGGTCGTCTTAACGGTGGGTTACGCGGGGTCGCGCAGCCACCATATCCTGGTGGATGGCAGCAACCTGAACGTCTCGTCGCCGACTGCATGCGGCGTGGTTCCCGGCTATACGCTTGGCTGCGGGGTCCCGACCGCGCCGTACGGGCCCTTTACCACGATCAGCGCTACCGCGGATGCCGGGAATGCGCGTTATGACTCGCTCCAGGCAAAGGCCGAAACCAAGAGTGCGCGACATGGCTTGTATGCGCTCCTGAGCTATACCTACGCGCGGAACTTTGATTCCGGGTTTAACGACGGACTGGGAACATCGGCTGGCGTAACCTACTGGCCGCTTCCCGGAGCCTCAAGGGCGGATTGGGGCTTGTCGCAAATTCAGCTCAACCATAACTTCACCGCCAGCGTGCTTTACGATTTGCCGTTCGGCAGAGGCAAGCGCTTTGGGGGGAACTGGACCGGCGCTGCGAATGCCATCGCTGGAAATTGGCAGATCAACGTCATTGAAAAAATCACGTCCGGGTTCCCGGTGTTCCTGATCAACAGCACTAATGGTTCGGGTGTGAACCTGACCAACAACGGCAACAACTTGAACCGGCCGGACCAGGTCTGCTCAGCGGAGGCCAGCAATCCGACGCTGAACAAGTGGTTCAATACGCAGTGCTTTGTGAATGCGCCCAACGGAGAACTCGGCAATGCGGCCCGGGCCCCGGTGTATGGCCCCGACTTCGTCAACACCGATTTCTCGCTGATCAAACATTTTGTTCTGCCATTCCGCGAAGGTATGGGACTTGATTTCAGGGCTGAATTCTTCAACCTGTTCAACCATGCCCAGTTTGGATTGCCAGGAAATGACGTGTCCAGCGGCACGCAATTCGGTGTGATCAGTTCGACCGTCAACAATCCGCGTCTGATCCAGTTCGCGCTCAAACTCCAGTTCTGAGCGGATGGATTGAAACCTCCGGGGCAGATTGATCATGCCGAGTCGGCATGATCGGTCTGCCCCAAAATTACGTCTGGTGTACAGGAGCCCATGAGAAGCTGGATCGTGAAGTCTGTGTTTGTTGTAATCCTCGCGTTTGCTGGCATAACCTGTTCCGCTCAAAAAATCAAAGTCATCGTGGACCAGGATGCCCGGGGCCCTGGCACCAGCGATCAGCAAACCCTGCTCGCGTTTGTGCAATCCGATCGCTTCGAAGTGCTCGGCATCACCACTGTGAGCGGCGACCAGTGGGTGAGGGAAGAGACGCAGCATACTCTCCGTATGCTCGAGATTGCGAACCGGACTGATATCCCCGTCTATCAGGGCGCAGAATTTCCGCTACTCAATTCCAAGGAGGAGACCGAGCGCTGGGAAGCACTCTACGGCAAGCTCGAATACAAGGGCTGTTGGACCGACCGTTTCGAAGCCAACCGCTCCACCATTTTCGACGAGCCGTATCATCCGCCCCATGTGGTCCCGCCGATGAAGGAAGGTGAGCCCCACATCGAAGCGGCTCCGGGCACGGCGGCTGAATTCATCATCAAGATGGTGCACAAGTACCCCGGGCAAGTCGTGCTGTGGGCAGGCGGTCCACTCACCAACTACGCGCTCGCCCTCAGGCTCGACCCCGAGGTCGCTACCCTGGCGAAAGAATTTGTCATGATGGGCGGCGGCCTCTACGCCGACAAAGGCGCCATTGACCCAGGAGCCATCGATGCCCGGCGCGAATTCAACTGGTGGTTCGACGCGGAGGCCACGCGGATCGTGCTTCGCGCTCCCTGGAAGAAGATGACGATTACGCCCATCGACATCTCGGTGAAGACCCGGTACACGGCGGAGATGAAAGCGGAGATTGCCAAGGCAAATACGCCTGTCACTCAGTATCTTGAGAAGTATTCGTTGCCCGGCTACATGTGGGACGAGATTGCGGCAATCGCCCTCCTGGATCCTTCTATCATTACCGGGGAAAAGCAACTCTACATGGATATTGACGTCGACCACGGCCCGAGCTACGGCAAGACATTGTTTTGGGATGCCAATGCCAAGGTCCCTCCGTATCTACATCTGGGCCACGTGCAATTCGACATCGATACCGAAAAATTCTACAAGCTGTTTATTGACCTAATGACCCGTCCGCAACGGCCATGACCGCCGCCCGGTATTTTGCAATCCTCATTTTGCTGGCGAGCGTGTGCTCAGCCGAGCCTCGAAAAATCATTATTGATCAGGACGGCTCGGGGCCCGGCGGCAGCAACATGCAAACTTTGCTGGTCCTGATTCAATCGCGGGATGCCGACGTGCTCGGCATCACCATGGTCAGCGGTAACCAGTGGCGGGACGAAGAAGTCGCCCACACCTTGCGTTTGCTGGAGATCATCGGACGCACCGACATCCCGGTTTTCAAGGGCGCTGTGTTCCCATTGGTACGCCGCTACGAGGAGACTCGTCTATGGCAGCAGCAATATGGAAAGGTTGCATTCGCCGGCGCGTGGGACGACCGCTGGTACCACGACCCGTTTGTAATTCCCGATCTGCCGGAAGGCAAGCCGGCCGCGAAGGCCGCCAGTGAAGACGCTGCTCATTTCATGGTCCGCATGGTGCACCAGTATCCGCGCCAGGTCACGATTTACGAAGGTGGACCCATGACCAACCTGGCGCTGGCGACTGCGATCGATCCAAAATTTCCGGAACTGGCCGAGCAACTTGTCTTCATGGGCGGCAGTATCGGCCCGCATACCAAGGACGCGGAGTTTGTCAACAATCCTCGTCACGAATTCAATTTCTGGTTTGATCCCGAGGCCGCGAAGGTGGTTCTGGGCGCGTCCTGGAAGAGAATTGTCTGTACCCCGACCGATATTTCGATCAAAACGCGGCTCACGCCTGTAATGGTCAAGCAGATCGAGGCGAGTGGAACTCCGCTCGCCCGCTATGTCGCCCGCTTTTATCAGACCGGGCAGGGCGGAGAGTACATGTGGGATGAACTGGCTGCAGCGGCGTGGCTCGATCCCACCCTGATCACCAGGAGCGAGACTCGCTACATGTCAGTCAATATTGACCACGGCGCCAAGTACGGAAATACGCTGACCTGGACTGAAAGGGACAAAACTTCGGCTGCCGGCACTCCGGTTCAGATTCAGGTTGACCTCGATAACGAGAAATTCAACCGAATGTTCGTGGACTTAATGAGGGCGCCAACTCCTTCACCTAAGTAGGTCAATGCTCCATTACCTCAACGAAAACATCCTCAAATTTCTGAACATCAACTTCCATCTGAACACTGGCGGGATGCAAGTGGGCGGGCGCAGCCAGGTGCCCCAACCATTTCGCACGATCAACCGGCCCAGGCCCGCTGTACGGCTGGAAGAATTTGGGGACGTCCTCCTGGGGCTCCCAGAGCACGGTGTGTCCGTACTTGGGACCATGATCGATATCCACATCCAGATACATCGTCTTCGATTTCTTGATCACAGCTGGATCGAGTAGCGAGGCCACGCACAACTCGTCCCACATCATGGACCATGTGGTGGTGCCTTGCGGTGGGTTGGCATCGAGATACAGCTGTTGTACATGTCTGGCCAGCGCGCCGCCGGCGTTGACCACCCGTTGCATGAGTTTTGCACTCGACCAAACCTGCGCGCCGGCTTCGAACGGCGTGACGACAATCTGCTTCCATGGTTCGCGAAGTACGATCGAAGCCGCTTCCGGGTCCCACCACCAGTTGAGTTCGGGACCTCCGGAACTGCTCCCTCCCATGACGTAAAGGGCCTTGGTGAGCGGCACGATGCCGGGATCCATCCGCACCGCCAGGGCAATATTGGTGAGTGGTCCCGCCGCGTACAAGACAACCTCGCCTGGATTTGCGCGAATGGTGTCAATGATGAAGTCCGCCGCGCGGCCGGGCTTGGTTTTGGTCCTCGGATATCCTCCGGGCGGCGCCCAGGTTTCGCTCGGCCTTGGGGCATCGGGATTGAAGGAACCATGCCATCCGACGAGAGAGCCATAAAGCTGCTCGCGCAGTTCCTGCTCGCGCTGGGTGTTCACCAAGGGCCGTTCAGCACCTTTGATTACGGGGACGTGGGTGCGTCCGGCCTGCTCGGTCGCCCACAAAGCGAACACGGTAGCTGGCTCAACCCACTGGTCACCGCTGACAGTCGTAATACCCAGCAAGTCGATCTTTGGCGACCGCAGGAGCATCAGCAAGGATAGGAAGTTGGTCCCAGTGGGCCCACCACTGTCCTGATCAGCAATGACTTTAATTTTTTGGCCTTGCCCAAGTACCGATAAGCTCCATCCGACAAAGACTAGAAGAAACACCGTTCTGGCTTTTTGCATAAAGGTCTGGCCCGCTTGCCGCTAGTGAGGCGCTGCCGTGGAGCTGTCTTGCAGAGTGATCACGAATTGCTGAATGGACCGCCGCTGCCGATCCAGTTCCAGCGCCGCGTCTCTCGAACTCTGCTGGTACAACTGCAGTTCCTGATCAGCCTTCGCCTTTTCCCCTATTCGCTGGTAGGCCAACGCCAGGCGGTAGTGAGCTTCGGGCGATTTCGGATCGAATTCAATTGCTTTCTGGTACGCAGAGATTGCACCGGGGAAATCGGATCGATCGGAACGGACAATCCCCAGTTGCAGGTACGCCGCAGCATAGGCCGGATCCAACCGAACCGCCTTTTGCAGGAGCGCTTCAGCTTGCTGGCGACCGACTCCTTGGTCCTGATTCTGCCGTAGGCTCACCGCGTAATAGTAATTCGCCTGAGGACTATCCGGCTGCAGGCGCGCAAACCGCGCAAGCCGGTCTGTGATGGCCTCCGACCTGATCTCTTGCGCAGTAATCATCCGGCCCAAAAAAAGGTAAGGGTTCGGATCATCGGGAGCGAGGTCCGAAGCCTCACATACGAGCCGCGCGGCTTCCTCGTATGAGGCCTGGGAATAATGGGCCGCCGCAAGCCCAAGCACGATGCGGACCGAGGCTGGATAGAGACGACGGCCTTTGCTGAAGACCTCGATCGAAGGAGCAAGCGCCCGGTGCAGCAAGAGCTCCGACCCCCAGTCGAACAGATTCGGCTCGTTAGGATTGAGTTCGGCGGCTCGCTGGTACTCCAGAACAGCTTCCAGGGGGTTGTGTAGCTGTTCCAGGACACTGCCGAGCAGATGATGAACCTCGGCTTGCTGGCTGTTCGGGGCTGTCAGGTTCGAAGCCCGCCGCAGGTAGACTTGCGCCTCAATAGCTTTACCCGCGCGTGCCAACTCGATTCCGGCTTTCTGGTTGGCCTCGAAATTCTCGGGCTGACGGTTAGCGGCTTCCTTTAGCCGGGTTTCGTCACCGGAGCTAGCGGGCTCAAATTTCTTACCCAACTCGACGGTCGCTCGGGCCAGTGCTTCTGTAGCGGGCGCTGTCGCGCTGGAGCCATGGCTGCCGGCACTTGAGGCATCGGTAATGCCGGCTACGGTGAACTTTGGATCGTCCGAGAACTCGGGCAAAGCGGAGTCGCTCTGGAGCTTGAGATCAACATGTGCGGCTCCAGGAATTTTGACCTGGGTGCGCATCTGTCCAACCCCTGGCAGCACAGCCCGCACAATGTAATCACCGGGCTCCAGGTCTGCGAAGCGGTACTTGCCCTCAGAATCAGTCTGGGTCGTCTTTCCTTGCACTTTGCCCATGCTCAGGGACACAGTTGCACCAGACATCGGCCTTGAACGTTGGTCACTCACAATGCCTTGCAGGGAACCTTTCGCAGGCTCTTGGGAATAAGCGACCCCGAAGAGCAGAAATCCTAAGAGGGCGGCGCGTCTGAGCCACGACGTCAAGAAGGGGCACGGAGGAATCATGAGGGCGGGTAGCCGAATGGATTAAGGTTCATCACCTTGACCGGCATTCTATTGCTCCATCCCCGATGGTGCAATCTTGCAGTAGAGGCGGGGACCTGCGTCCCTTCTGGACCGATGAGTCCCCCGCAGATGGCGAGCAGAAAATGAGACCCCTGATTCTGGCCGTCACCACCGTTGTCTCAGTGTGCAACAGGTATTCCAGATCTTTAGAATATGACGGGCTTTCGTGGAAAATCGGGCACGAGTTGGCAGCAGGATTTCCGGAAGTCCCTAACGTCAGAGGGCATCTGAAAATCAGCATCGCTTCGTCGAAGTCAAAGAAAAAAGAGAGGCAGAAATGAGGTTTGCGCGAATTTTGTACAGCATTGCGGCAGCTTACGGATTGATTTCTCTCCTCCCGTTGTATTTTCTGCTGGATCGAATAGGCCAAGATGCTCCGCCGCCGGTTACGCATCCGGAGTTTTACTATGGCTTTCTCGGAGTGGCCTTTTTGTGGCAGATCGTTTTTATTTTGATTGCGAGGGATCCCCTTCGGTATCGTCCGATCATGCTGCTTGCAATTCTTGAAAAATTTGTCTACACGGTGCCGGTCGTCCTCCTCTTTAGCCTAGGGAGAGTTCATCCGAGTATCATGCGAACGTCCCTGTTGGATCCGATTTTCGGCATTCTCTTCATCATTGCGTACGTCCGTACGCGACCCGCCGCCGAGAGCACGCGTTAACATGGCGAAGCCCGCGAAAACGATATCAGGCCTCGACTTGAAGCACGAATCGAAGAGATGTCGGCTTTTTGTGTACTTCGCTTTCCGCAAACCGTCGCGCGTCCGACATAAGGGCGTCAGCTGCCTCGCTGGACGGCAGCGGCGGGCACGCACTAGTTGAATGCACTAGTAGTGCCCATTCCGAGTCAAGCACTTGAACCACTTGGCCGATAGAAGCGGTGTGGCTTCGCGACTCAAAATTGTCGCAGTCCGTGCGACGCCGAATTGAACCATCTCTGCTGCCTGCGGGGCGGTCAGACGCTTTTCACCGGCAGATCACGTGGATCGCGTCGCGCCGGAAAGGAAATTGAGAATGAACCTTGATAGCGGAAATCGCCCAACTCCGGCTTATTCGAATGGGGTCCGCCGACATCCTCGCGTGATGTTCAGCGTTCCCATTCTGCTTCACCGCCTGTCGGCGGGCGGCTTGAAAACAACCCGTGGAATAACTCTCGATCTTAGCCAAGGCGGCATTGGTGCTCTGGTACAGGGCAGCCTCAGCATCGGGGAAACCGTGCAGATTGACCTGCCGGTTGCGACTTGCATGCTAGGAACGGTTGCCATCGTGCGTCACACCACAAGCGCGGTTTCTGGATTTGAGTTCCTGGGCTTGACGGATGATGAGCATACGCGACTTGCCGCGGCCATCAACAAAGCCTTGTCGGAGGGCACTGGTCTGCCGAGCTGAGTGGAAGGCGTTTGTTTTTTCTTTTGGATGGGCCGGGATGCAGAAGCATCAGTCCTTCCAACCTTCGCGCAGGCGCGGTATCGTAAGTCAACTGGAAGCGAGGAAGACGGCAAAAACCTGGCGGGTCGGGACTCTTGCGCTATCCTTACTTAACGTACTGCCTATGAGTGCCCGGATGAAGGAATTTCGACCAGGTCCCTGGAAGCGCAACCTGCGAATTCGGGCGTTTTTGCTCCCCTACGTTCTGGCCGGGTGCGCTTGCATTTCATGCCCGGCTCAGTCCAAAGCCGAAACCGTTGATCATGATTCGGTCCTGAGAGAAATTCTGGACTACATCCATACCGGTTGGGATTCGCTTACTCGCTCCACGTTTTCCTGCACCGGGGTGCCTGACCCTAAAGTGGCTGCTCCATCCGTCATTTACTTACCAGCAGATTATCAGGAACCCAAAGAACTCCGCGAAATGCAAAGCCATTGCAAGGTGAAAGTTGCGCACCTGCCGCGCGTGATTCATCAACTCGGAACCGGTGCAGTGGAACCGGTTCACCCCCCGGGAGTGCTCTACCTGGAGCATGAATACGTGGTGCCGGGCGGCCGCTTCAACGAGATGTATGGTTGGGACAGCTACTTTATCATCCTCGGCTTACTGCGTGACGGACGTTTGGGTCTAGCACGCGGAATGGTAGACAATTTCTTCTTCGAGATTGAGCACTACGGCGCTCTGCTGAACGCCAACCGTACCTACTACCTCACGCGATCTCAGCCCCCATTTCTCAGTTCGATGGTGATGGCAGTCCATGAAGCGCAAGCCCGCGCCGGAAAAGACGACCGCGCCTGGATGGAGACTGCTTATTCTCATCTCAAGCGCGATCACGCCATGTGGACCCAGGGCGCGCACCTGGCAGGCAACACCGGGCTCTCTCGCTATTATGATTTCGGCGATGGACCTGCGGAAGAAGCCGTGCAGGACGAGACCGATGTTTACCGCCAGGTGGCTGCATATTTCCTGTTACACCCGGCGACTCCTAGCCATACAGCGCCTGCTGCTGAGGTTCCGCAAGGCAAAACACCGATCCCGGCGTATTCCGTACGGGTTTGCGGTCCTTCACCACTGGAATCATGCGAGCCGGAGCAAGCCATCAAGCTGAAACCTGACTACTACAAGGGCGATCGATCAATGCGGGAATCAGGTTTCGATATCTCCTTTAGGTTTGGTCCGTATGGTGCTGAAACCCATCATTATGCACCGGTGTGCCTGAACAGCTTGCTGTTCAAGACAGAAAAGGACTTGGAAGCGATAAGCCGCTTGCTGGGAAAGAACTCCGATGCGGAACAGTGGAGTAAATCAGCCAATGCGCGCCAACGGGCAATACAGAAGTATTTGTGGGACGAGCAGCAAGGGCTGTTCTTCGATTACAACTTCGAAACTGGAAAAAAATCCAATTACCGTTACGCAACCACGTTTTATCCGTTGTGGGCGGGACTGGCCACAGAGGCTCAAGCCAGCGCCGTGATGAAAAACTTGGGGGAATTCGAGCACCCCGGAGGCATTGCGATGAGTCTGCACGAGTCGCAGGGCCAGTGGGACTACCCTTTCGGCTGGGCCCCCGTTCAGTTGCTCGCAGTCGAAGGCATGCGCCGCTACCGGCATAACATCGAGGCGGATCGGGTCTCGATAGAATTCCTGTCTACGGTGCTGCAGAATTTTTCCAGGGACAAGACGATTCGTGAGAAATACAACGTCGTAACCCGATCATCCGACACCATCGTGAAGGCGGGTTACGCGGCCAATGTGATCGGCTTTGGCTGGACCAATGCGGCCTTTCTCGAACTTCTACATGCCTTGCCGCCTTCCATGTCAAAACGTTGGACGCAATCGGTTCCAAAGACCTCATCCGAATAGTCGTGGACAGCCGATTGTGTTGAGAAGGTAGTAATTCGGTCCCGGTGTGAGTGTAAAAGGCCCGAATGCATGCACTCGAGCCTTTGGATTGTGAAGCGTCCTGGTGCAGATACTAGAAGTTGCGTTGTGCAGCGTCTGCCGCTGCCGCCAGGGACGTCAGGAAGTTGAAGAATTCCTGCGATTGCCCAATAAAGAGGCCGTCTGCAGTGAGAGCCTTCACCGCTCCCATCGCAGCGCCCTTGGCGTTGGTCGGTCGAACGATCGAGCAACGAGGGAATTTGCGACTCAGGAATGGGCAGGGCTCCGGCATGATCAGGGAAGTCTCATAGGTTTCTCCACCGAGTGGCGGGGCGTTCAGATCAGGAAAAACCAAATCCGGGTTCGTGGGATCGGTCAACGGCGGGGCATTGCCGACCTGGTCATGCCAAATTTGGAAATGGGCTGTTTCGGTCGGTCCTATGCTCAGCAAAATGCGCAGGACTTCGAGGTTCGAAACTCTCTGCGCCAGCGAGGGGTACAAGCTGGTACCGCCCTGCTCGATAAACGCGAAGTGAAAGGCCGCTGTATTTGCTATGGCCTGAATATGGTCATTGGGAGCGAGGTCTGCGTCATTTCTGGGAATCGCGGGGAACTGGCCTTTGCTCAGACTTTCCACAGCTTGCGGGAATACGAACGAGGGATCGAGATCAGGGTTCTTGTCGTCGATGCGGTATCGGGTATACCAGCTCGTGTCCACTGTAAGCTGCATCAGATTGGTCAGTCGTCCGATTTGCTGCGCGCCCGTGGCCTGGCTGCTGGGCAGGGTCCGGAAGCGATCCAGGTTTACGGGTTCTGCCCCTTTCGATGCCAGGTAGGCATTGATGAAATCAAAGTGGGTGAACTCGTCATCGGTGTTGTCGTGGATGTAGTCCGGCATATCGTCGTCAATGGCTTCGAGGGCTTCGGTGTAGGCTTCACTTCCGCTCCCTCCCGGAACTTCTGAATCCTGAATGCCACCCAGTTCGTTGTATTGCTGCCAGAGGTCGGTTTCAATGATTTCCGCAGCAGCCAGAAATCGAAGAATAGCGATGTCCCCCTTGGTGATGGGGCCGCTTTTGTCTTCGGCGAACACAGAGGAGCTGTTTATTAATCCTGCGCCTAACGTCGCAGCGCCCGTGGCGGCCAAGCTCTTTTTCACGAAGGAGCGACGATCGACGGACTTCTTCATCGGATCCACTTCATTTTTCACTGAAATCTCCTTTACGGTCGGCGGGGTCGCCAATCAGCACAGGTGATCTGCGGCTGGATGCCAGGGCGCCCCGTTCAGGGAACAACCTTCGCGCACCTCGACTTTCCGGATGTCACAAGTTTGTTGGCGCTTTGTATTTTCTTTGTATGTAGCCGGAAACAGATTGTCGGCGGAGAATCGCGAGGATTCGGGCACGCGAGCCCGCGGCGAAGGAATCAGGAACCCAAGCACTCGGCCCGGTGGTGGGGACTCAGTGGGGTCAGGGATGCTGGCTTCAGTTCCAGTTTTGGCAACACTCGGTTGTCCGCGAGTAGTCGCGCGTTTTGGGCATCATTGTTTACAATAGCTAATCCTTGTACCCTCTTTAACTAAGCCTTGTATGCTCAGGCTTGGAAATACAGGAATTGCCACACTCGACTCCCAAATCCGGTCTTGCCGCCGATCGCGTCTACTGGCGGGTTGAGGGAAGCCTCCTGGATTTGACTACGGTGCGGCCCGTGGCATTCTTTACCTGGAATGCCCAAACCTTTGCTTCCCGCTGGGTTCGCCGGGGTTTGGTTTTCCTGATGGCTTTGCTGCGGCCGGTTTTGTATGCGGTTCACCGGGTTTTCGCTACCCGGATCGTGCATACCGTCCTGCGAGGGATCAGCCGCGACCGTCTCGATTGGCTCGGGGAAGAGTACTTCATTTACAAGCTGAAGCCTTACCTTAAGGCCGAAGGTGTGCACCGCTTGCAGGCGCAGATTCAGGCGGGCAATGAGGTTGTGCTCGTAAGTCAAAGCCTGAACCACGTAATGCGCCCGTTGGCGCGTCATCTGGGCGTCCAGTGGGTGCTGGCGAACCGGTTGGATTTTCGCGACGGGATTGCCACTGGCAGGCTTGTGGAACCCGTGATCCGGCCACGCGGCTTGTTTAGCCTGATTACCGGCGGGGGCCCGGATGGAAAGCGGAATTCGGACCAGCTACTCCGGGATTTGGGTTTGGCGGATGTAGAAGCCCTGGAGTCGGGCATAGAACCTGCCGAGAGAACCCTGCACATAACGCCGGCTCCCATTGTTCATTTCGAGACCCGGCCCCAACCCCGCCCGCTTTCAGTCCGCAAAGCCTTTGCCGGTCGCCACTTCATGCTGATAGGAGTCACTGGGTTCATTGGCAAGGTATGGCTGGTGAATACGCTGATGGACGTACCGGAAATCGGGAAGATTTACCTGCTGATCCGCTCCCAGAAGACCAATCCTGCACAACGAAGATTTGAGCGCCTGGTGGCGGAGTCCCCGGTGTTCGATCCCCTTTTCGCCCGCTACGGTTCTGGGTTGTCCGAGTTTCTGGCGCAGCGAGTGGAAGTGGTTGAGGGCGATGTAACCCGGCCTGACTTGGGCATAACGCAACAGACAGCGCAACGTCTGAGTGCAGAACTTGACCTGATTGTAAACAGCTCTGGCTTGACCGACTTCAATCCTGATCTGCGAGACGCGCTGGCGACGAACGTGGATGCGGCGGTCCATGTCGTGGAATTCATCAAGAAATCCGATCACGCTGCTTTGCTCCACCTTTCCACTTGTTACGTCGCGGGCGCGCGGGACGGAAGGGTGCCCGAAAGATTGCGTCCGAACTACACCCCCATAAACTCTCCCGATTTCGACGCCGAGCGGGAGTGGTTGGCCTTGCATGAACTGGTGAACGGTGCGGAAGCGAAGGCTGAGAGCGCGCAGGTCACTGAAGAGCTGCGCCAGCAAGCCGTCGGAAAAGAACACGCAGCCAAGGACCTGCACGGCGCGGCACTGGAAAACCAGATCCGGAAAAACCGTATTCGTTGGGTGCGAAATTACCTTACCGAGTCCGGCATTAAGCGCGCCCAGGAATTGGGTTGGCCCAACACGTACACCCTGACCAAGAGCTTGGCGGAATCCCTGATTTGCAAGTTTGGCCAGGGCCTCCCGATTGCGGTCGTACGGCCCGCAATTGTCGAGACATCGCTGGCCAAACCATTTAAGGGCTGGAATGAAGGGATCAATACATCGGCGTCCCTGTCGTACTTGCTGGGTACGTACTTCCGGCAGCTGCCTTCGAACCAGCACAAGCGGCTCGACATCGTGCCGGTGGATTCCATTTGCCAGGGCATGACTCTGATCGCCGCGGCGCTGACCGAGCGACGCCACGAGCCGCTTTATCAACTCGCCACTTCTGTGACCAACCCCTGTGACATGGGCCGCTCCATCGAACTGACGTCGCTGGCTCACCGCAAGCACTATCGAGCGCAGGAAGGACTGGAGTATTGGCTGCGGCTGCGTTTCGACGCCATCCCGGTCTCCAAGGAGCGATACCAGCGGATGTCGGCTCCCGCGCAAAAGGCAATCGTGAAATCGATTCAGCGCATCATGACCCCGCTGCCGTTGAAAAAAGCTGCGCTGGCAAAGGCCGAGAGAAGCCTGGAGCGGGTAGAAAAGCTGATCCAGTTATTCGAGCCTTTTATTCTCCACAACGAGCACGATTTCGTCGCCGACAACATCGAGAAGCTTTCCTGGTCGCTGGTTCCGGAAGAAAAGGCCCAGTTTGGATATGACACGCGATCCATCGACTGGTGGGATTACTGGATCAACATACATATTCCAGCGCTGCGCAAGTGGACTTACCCGTTGATTGAAGGGCGTCCCCTGGAAGCGCGCCCGGCGCGAAGTTTTCAACTTGTCACCGAGCCATCCGGCAACGGTGACACCGTCAAAACAGGCACAAACGGAGCAACGTGGCGATATTCCTGACCGGCGCAACCGGGTACATCGGCGCACACGTCGCCGCAAATTTACTGAAGCAGCACAGCGGCAGCCTCAATTTACTGGTGCGTGCGCGTGATCCCCACGAGGCCGAACAGCGCCTCTGGCAGTCGTTGCAACTACACCTGGATTTTCCCCGCTTCTATGAATACCTGCAGACTCGTATTCGCATTTTTCGCGGTGATCTGACCACCCCGGGGTTCGGAGTTTCTTCACAGGATGAGTACGACCGGCTGATTCATACCACCGATTCGGTGATTCACTGCGCGGCCTCGCTGAACCGCAAATCGGAAAAGAGCTGCCTCAATGTGAATCTGCGGGGAACTCTCGAAGTGCTGCAACTGGCCATGCGGGCGCATCATTATCACGGGTTGCGGCGCTTCAGCCATGTGAGTACGGTGGCCGTGGCAGGCAAAAGATCAAACGAAGTTGTAACCGAGGATCGCTCCATCGAGTGGGACCGCTCGGACTACGATCCCTACGCGCGCACCAAGAAATTTTGCGAGCATATGATTCGCCAGTTGCTTCCGGAAGTCCCGCTGACCTTTTTCCGCCCCAGCATCGTGCTGGGAGATAGCCGGTACCCGGAGACCACCCAGTTTGACATGGTGAGGGCATTCGTTTTTCTTGCCGGGTTGCCGGTATTACCGTTTCGTGCGACCGACAAAATCGATATCGTTAATGTGGATTTTGTTGCCGACGCGATCGCAACCTTGCACCAGAAGGAAAAGCCGCTCTACGATACCTATCACCTCTCCTCGGGGCGGGATTCACAGACCTTCCGTGAACTGACCGCAGCATTGGCCTCGGCACAGGGCAAGCGCCGTCCCGTGTTCATGCCTTTCCTCGAGAAACCCTTCGCTTCCGTTATCAACATGCTGGCGAACCGCAAGGGCCCGGTGGGACATGGCGCCGCGCTTATGAAAGTCTTCATGCCCTACCTGGTTTGGAACACCGTCTTCGACAATACGCGAGTCACATCGGAACTGGGACGCCGGCCGGTGCCATTCTCGCAATACAGTTTCCCGCTCTTAAAATTCAGCAGGGAATCGAATTTCAGCTACCAGTACCAGCGATGGCCGGCCACGACGGCGGGAGGGTCTGCGGCATGATGGATTTCCTGCTGGAAGCCTGGGTCAGCACGATCGTGGAATCGGCAAAGGTCGGCTGGATGCTCGGGAAGGGAAAGCGCTGGCGGCCCGGGGAAAAGCTCAAGCTGTTGTTTGCAGGCTACAACGGAACCAGAAACACCGGGTCGGATGCGCGCGTCGAGGAAATGCTGCGTCAGATTCGACATATTCTGGGCGCAAATAACGTGCAGTTCTCGGTCATGAGCCAGAATTTCAAAATGTCGTCCGGATACTTTGCCGATACGAGGCAGGTGCACCTGCCGGACATCTTTCCTCCTTTCCTCGCCGATGAGGTCCCCCGGCACGATGGAGTGGTGGCCTGCGAAGGCTCCATGTTCAAGAGCAAATTTGCCAACGCGTTGACCACCATGATGATTGGTTCGCTTGGTCTCGCCGCAGTCCAGAATAAGCTCTCTGTCGGATATGGAGCGGAAGCCGGACAGATGGATCCGATGATTGCCAGGATGTGCTCGCGCTTCTGTCATCAGTCGCTGGTCATCACCCGCAATGTCGAGTCGCGGACCCTCTTGCGCGAACTCGGAGTGCCAACGGAATTAGGCACCGACACGGCCTGGACCTTCGAGCCTCACCCCGCGGAATACGGTCAGAAAACGTTGCGGACTGTCGGTTGGGATGGGAAGACGCCGGTATTGGTAGTCTGCCCCATCAATCCCTTCGAGTGGCCGGTCAAGGCGTCGGTTGCGAAGTTTGCCGCCCACAGTCTGGCGGGAGCATATAAGGACAGTCATTACCGCTCGGTCTACTTTCACAACTCGGGCCCTGCAGCCGAGCGCGCGTACCAGCACTATCTGGGCTCCATCGCGAATGCAGTGGCGAAATTCAGGGAACAGCGCAGCGTGTTCGTGATCATGGTTGCGACGGAGCGGCTGGATGCGCGTCCTGCGAACAGAATTTCCGAAAAGCTCGGCGGAGTCCCCGTCCTTACGTCGGATGAGTACAACATGTATGAACTGGTCAGCATTCTGCGTTGTTGCCACATGATGGTTTCGTCGCGCTATCACGGAATTGTGACTTCGATGCCGGCGCTGGTTCCATCCGCGGGCATCACGATGGATGAGCGCATTCGGAACTTGATGCGCGAGCGTGGGCACCAGGACCTGTTGATGAACGTTGATGATCCCGACCTGGAAGCTCGCCTTTTGACCGCGCTCGAGAAGTTGAGCCGGGAGGGTGACAGCATTGCCGACGCAATTGGCCGTTGCGTGGTACGGAATCTCAAGGTGATGGCGCGCATGGGTGTCTATTTCGAAGAAGAAGTCCGGCGCCGCTACCCGGAGTTCCCGACACGCACTGGAGAATGGAGTTGGGAAGATTACTTGCCGCCGATGAGTCCCGGCTTGAAGGATCTGATTGTGGCCTACGGGGGCTAAGGCATCCGATTCTAACCATAAAGTGAGTTTCCTATCCGACATCTTCGCCGCGCTGGACACCGAGGCCACGGTATTGCGTGCATTCGACGACGGCATTCCGACTGCCCTTTCCGGCCGCGAACTTCTTACCCGGATAACGAAGGCCGGGGCCTTTCTGCGTAGACAGGGACTGAAGCGCGGCGACCGCTGCGCGTTGCTCGCGCATAACAGCTTCGACTGGGTCGCCATGGACCTCGCCATTATTTCGGAAGGGCTGATCGTGGTACCGCTTTATGCCCGGCAGGCCGCGGCAGAGTTGGTGGACATGATGAAGGATTGCACCCCGGCCCTGATCTGCTGTGGAGATGCGGATTTGAAGGCGGCCGTCGCGCGAGAGTGGGATGACTGTCCCCGCCTGGTGGTTCTCGACGAGGTTTTTGCGCAGACCGAGGCTGCTGCGGGCGAGGCCTCTGGCTTGGCCGAGTCGGATGCAGTCGCAATCATCTACACCTCCGGTACTTCCGGGGTGGCGAAGGGCGTGGTCCTGACCGCAGGAAATATCGGGCACATGTTGGCTTGCACGTCAAGCCGTTTGGACGTTCTGATGCAAGGATCTGAAAAACAGGACCGCGTATTCCACTATCTGCCGTTCTGTTTTGCGGGTTCCTGGATCATGTTGCTCACCTGCCTGCTTCGGAGAAGCCTGTTGACGCTCAGCCGCGATTTGAGCAGGCTATCGAGCGAGATGCGCCAGGCTGAGGCGGATTACTTCCTGAACGTTCCGCAACTGTTGGAGCGAATGCGGCGGGCCGTGGACGAGCAACTGTGGAAGACCGGCGGCATCGCGCTGGCGCTTTATAGCAGGGCAAAGGGTGCGTGGATGCGAGCCCAGGAGGGGCAAGCCACAAGACTGGATTCGACTTGGCTGGGCCTGGCGCGAAGTATCGTTTTTCCCACCATCCGCCGAAGGATGATCGGGCCCAACCTGAAGGCGTTGATCTGCGGCTCCGCGCCGCTCAACGTGGAGACGCAACTCTATTTTATGATGTTGGGAATTCCTGTCTTGCAGGTGTACGGACTGACGGAAACAACGGCGATCTGTACCATGGATGATCCGTTGCACGTGGAAGCCGGACGGGTTGGCCCTGCAATTCCGGAGATCGAAATGCGGCTGGGTGAAAATGATGAGATTCTGGTGCGCGGTCCAAATATTTTTGCGGGCTACTGGAATCGGCCGGCGGATACCGGGCAGGCGCTGCGCAATGGCTGGTTCCACACCGGAGATCAGGGCGAGGTTGATGCCAATGGAAACTGGAGAATCATTGGCAGAATCAAGAACCTGATCATCTTAGGCTCTGGCCACAATATCGCCCCCGAGCCCATCGAGGAAGAGTTGCTGGAACGATTGCCGCAGGCGCAACAGGTCGTTCTGGTCGGTAATGCTCGCAACTACCTTTGCGCCATCGTGACAGGCGAGGTGTCTCCGGAAAAGGTGCAGGCGGTGGTGGACGCGGTAAATGCGGACTTGCCGCACTACAAGCAGATCCGGAGCTTTCATATCCAGCGGGAGCCGTTTTCGATCGAAAATGGGCTGCTTACAGCCAATGGGAAATTGAAACGAGACTTGATTTCGGCACGGCTGAAGGCCGAGATCGAGCAGATGTATTCTGTCAAACAGGCTGTCTAGGTGTATTGAGCCGGACGCGAGTTTATGGAAAAGGTGGAGGGACAAGCGCTCTCGTGGGAGTTGAGAGAGGGCATCGTCGAGTTGGCGCTGCATCGCGCGCCGTGCAACGAGATCGGCTCGCTTACCCTCGAGGAACTGGAGCGCTTCATCGTCGCCCTGAGAGAAATGGAGGAAGGGGCCCACGCGCTGGTCATCTACAGCACCTTGAAGTCCGGGTTTTGTGCCGGCGCTGATTTACGGGAACTCTATCGCCGCTCTCACGAATTGGATCGCGACGAGGCGGTTCGGGGTGTCCGGGATTACCTGCAGCGAATTCACCGCGTCATGAATGCAATCGACAGTTCGCCCCTCACCACCATTGCAGCCGTCCATGGCGTTACGTTTGGTGGCGGATTCGAACTGGCTCTGACCTGCGACTTGATCATTGCCGACAAGATGGCACGATTCTGCTTTCCGGAATTGCGGCTTGGACTGATCCCCGGATTCGGCGGTATCCCGAGATTAAAACGCGATGTGGGAAACGCGGTGGTTCGAGACCTGTTACTTACGGGACGGAGTTTTAACGCCGCGAAGGCTCAGGCGATCGGCCTGGTGAGCCAGGCCGTGGGTGAAGGTCACGCGTTGCGCGCGGCCAAAAGCACTGCGGCCCAATTGGCGAAGTTCGACCGGCGAACCGCGATTGCCGCCAAGCGCTTCATCAAGCCAATTCCGGTTGAAGAATTGCAACAGGAGATCGACATTTTCTGTGAACTTTTCACCCGTCCCGCAGTCGAGGAAGGACTGCGCAAGTTCGTCGAGAGTGAAGATGCGCAACCATACCTGCCTTGAAATTGTGAATTTGAGAAGAACATGACAAGTTCCGATAAGACTCTTAACGAAGTATTGGGGCTGGCTGCTGCACACTTCAAGGTGCCGCGCGAGAAGTTGACGCCAGACGATGATTTTTTCAAGACGCTCGGGATTGACAGTTTGCAAGCCCTCGATTTGCTCACTCGGCTGGAGAATCACTTCCACGTGGAGTTGCCGGATTACGAGTTGCAGGGCGTGTCGGACTTCCGCACGCTCGCGGAGCGAATTCAGGCCAGACTGTAGGACGAGAGAACTGACAAGAGTTTCCATGGCATGTTGAACCTGGACCAATACACGTCGCTGGGGGCGGCGCTGCGGGATGCCCTTGACCGCTGGCCCAACCAGGAGTGCCTGATCGAATCGGATCGGGACAAGGAGAAAACACGCCTCACGTACTCCGACTTCAAGGAGATGGCCCGTCCACTCGCGAGAGCGCTGGAAGACGCTGAACTTCGCGCCGGGGACCGGGCAGCCATCGTCATGACGAACCAGTCAAAGTGGCTGATCTCCGCCTATGCGATCTTTTTCTGCGGCGGCGTGCTGGTGCCCCTTGACTACAAGCTCAGCGCGGCAGAGCACCTGCAGTTGCTTGCGCACAGCAAAGCCAGGTTTGCCGTAGTCGAATATCACTTGTGGCGAGCGATCATGGCCTCGCCAGAATTCAAGAACCACAAACTTCAGACTGTCCTGGTGACTGAAGCCCCGCCCAGCGCCGATTTAGCCGGGGCATATCGCTGGGAGGATTTCCGGCGCAAAGGCGATCCCATCTTTGTTCCGCGCCAACGGCAGGACGTTGCGTGCATCGTTTATTCCTCGGGGACAGGCGGACGTCCGAAGGGATGCGTGCTGACGCATCAGAATTACCTGGAGCAATGCAAATCGCTGACCGCATGGTATCCGTTCTGGCCGGGAGTGCGTTATTTGAGCATTCTTCCCACCAATCACGCCATCGACTTCATGGTCGGATTCATTGGGCCGTTCGTATGCGGTGCTTGCGTGGTCCATCTGCGCACCCTGCGACCGGAGTTCGTGCGCGATGCTTTTGTGCGCTACCGAATCACCTATGTCAGCCTTGTCCCCATGGTCCTGAAGAACCTGGAACGCGGGTTGAGGGCAAAATTTGACGGCCTGTCCGCGCCCAGGCGAGCGCTGTTGAACGGACTCATTGCGGCAAACAAGGCGCTCACGGGATCGCATCCGAACGTAACCCTGAGCCGCAAGTTGCTGCCCCAGGTGCATCGTGCATTCGGTGGTGATCTGCGGGCGATCATCGTTGGCGGCGCCTTTATGGAGCCGTCCACCTTGCAATTCTTCTATGACCTCGGAGTTCCAGTTGCCAACGGGTATGGCCTGACGGAGGCGTGTACCGCACTCACGGTGAATGACCTGAAACCCTTCCGCGCTGACACCGTGGGCAAGCCGCTTCCCGGTGTAGAAGTAAGAATTTTGAATCCCGACGAAGATGGCGTCGGAGAGGTCGCGGTGCGCAGCGGCACGGTGATGTCACATTATCTCGATGACCCTGAACTGACCGCCGAAACCATTGTGGATGGCTGGCTCTTGACGGGAGATCTGGGACGCTTCAATGGAAATGGTCACCTGCAACTCTTCGGACGCAAGAAGAACATGATTGTGACCGAAGGCGGTAAGAACATTTACCCAGAAGACATCGAGTCGGTGTTCGATAGTCTGCCGGTGAAGGAATTTGCCGTATTCGCGGCGAACTATGTCTGGAAGCCCAAGACCATCGGCAAAGAAAAGGAAGTGCTGGTTCTTATTCTGCGCCTCGAGCAAGGCCAGGAGTTTTCTGAAGCATTGAAACAAGACATCAACGCGCGGAATCGAAAGTTGCCGGACTACAAGCGTGTCGGCGGTTACATGGTCTGGTACAAGGATTTTCCCCGAACCGCATCGATGAAGATCAAACGCAACACACTGGCCGAAGAGATCGGAAAGACAATCGATCGTGCGGCCGTGATTCGTCTGTGAACGACTCTTTTCTAGTTATCGTCAATCCGGCAGCAGGAGGCGGGCAGTGCCGCAAACTCCTTGCACCGGCGCTTGTGCGCCTTCGCTCTGCGAATATAGCAGTCGAGGTTCGAGAGAGCCAGGAGCCAGGCGACGGCACACGCCTGGCTCGACAAGGCTGGCAAGAAGGGTTCCGTAAATTCATTGCGGTCGGTGGAGACGGCACCTCGTACGAAATCGTGAATGGCATTTTTCCGCAGGCCCTGGATGGAGTCGCGCCTACTCTCGCTTTCCTTCCGCTTGGAACCGGCAACTCTTTCTTGAGAGATTTCGGTTCCAGAACGCTCGAGCAGAGAATCGATGCTCTGAAGGGCGAACCTTCGCGGGCAATCGACGTGATCCGCCTTGTTCATTCCCAGGGCGTTCTTTATTACATTAATCTCTTGAGCATGGGCTTCTCCGCTGACGTCGCAATGATGCGTGCCCGCAACTTCAGGGGCTGGGGAGAACTCGGATATCAAACATCAATTTTCATCTGTCTGGCCCGGTTTCGACGGCGGCCGTTTCCCTTGCGGGTGGACGGAGAGGCCAGAACAGATCGCCGTCCCTGCCTGTTTCTTACGTTCAGCAACAGCAAATACACTGGTGGAACGATGATGATCGCGCCCCAGGCTGATACCAGCGATGGCCTCATCGAATTTGTGCGCTGGGGACCGATCGGGCGCGTGGGGCTGATTCGTAACCTTCCCCGCCTCTACGATGGCACGCACGTCAATCATCCGCTGGCAGAGCGGAAAGCAGTCAGCCGGGTTGATTTTGAGTTGGATCAGGCGGTGGATGTCATGGTGGACGGTGAAACCATGACGCTACATTGCTTGTCGCTTGACGTCTTGCCATCGGTACTGAACGTCGTGGTATAAAAACAGCCAGCGGGTTGTCCTGAACAGCCACAGCATCGCGTGAGTGTTGGCCCGGAATTCTATGTCACAAGAGCGCAGGAAAAAACAGGCGGATCGTGAGCAAGAGGTGCGGCCGCGAGCGAGCTTAATGCGGAGACTAATGACCACGCTGGCGATCGTGGCGGCTTTTGGGCTCGCGTTTTACTTCGGTATCCACCGGCGGAACGCCAGGCTCGATGCCTTCGCCAAGTGCACCGCCGAACATGGCGCAAAGATGTACGGCGCCTTCTGGTGCCCACACTGCCAGGAGCAGAAGGAACTGTTCGGCTCATCGTTTGAATACGTGAACTACGTAGAGTGCGGCGTAAAAGGCGATGTTCGCGCCCAGGCCGCCGTTTGCAAGAACGCGGGCATCAGTCACTATCCCACCTGGGAGTTTTCCGACAAAACGCGAATTGAAGGCAAAGAATCCTTCCAATCTCTGAGTTACAGGACCGGGTGCAGCCTGCCATGAATACCAGGCCGCGCTGGGTATTTCTCACAATCTCCGTTCTGGCGGCGGTGGGAATTATTGTTTCTTCCATTTCCCTGTACCACCACTACGGTTCTTCGCAAACCAGCTTCTGTGATTTCGGCGAGAGCTTCAATTGCGACATCGTCAATCGCAGCATATATTCATCGCTGTTCGGCATCCCCGTCGCTCTGATCGGCATCCTTGGGTACGCGTCCTTGTTAGCTCTAGCTACTTTTTATCGCACCAAGGCGGAGACGCCTGCCATGCTGATGGCCGGGTCCACCATCGGGTTAGGCTTTGCGATTTACTTGACTTACATCGAGGGTTTCGTGCTCGGCGCCTGGTGCATCTTATGTCTGACTTCATTGGCGATGATCGTACTCATTACTGTGTTTTCTTCCGTGCTGCTTGCGCACTCTCTGCATCATGCGTGAATGCCTCGCGACTGTGTGACAAATGGAACAGATCTCTCAAGAGCAACCTACCCAGTCAGATGTCATTGTGGTCTCGAACAACCCCTCGGTTGTGGGTGAGTTGCATCTGCATGAATTTCAGAGCTCAGTGTTCCGGAACTCCCGATTCTTGAGAGTTTGGCTACCCCCCGGCTACAGCGATCCGGAAAATTCAGAGCGCCACTATCCCGTGTTCTACCTCAACGACGGCCAAAATCTCTTTGATCGTTCCATCGCCTTCGCCGGTGTTGAATGGGGCGTGGATGAGACTGCGGACCGGCTGATCCGGGAAAACATCGTTCCACCCATGATTCTGGTGGGGATCGACAATGCTCAAAAAGACCGGGCGCGTGAATACCTGCCCTATCGAGCGTTCAATCCGCCCATCTTGCGACCGAAGGGGAAACGTTTTCCTGAATTTCTCATCCACGAGGTGATGCCTTTTCTCTTTCGCAGATATCGAATCGCGCGAGGACCTGAGAACACTGGTATTGGTGGATCATCGCTTGGCGCAATCATTTCGTTATTTGTCACCCTGGATCAGCCCGGGATCTTTGGCCGGTTGTTGCTGGAAAGCCCCTCGCTGTTCGTCTCAAATCGCCAATTGTTGAAATACAGTCATGCCTTCCGGCACTGGCCGGAGAGGATCTTCATGGCCATTGGAACCCGCGAGGCTGGCCGTGCCGATCAGGACATGCAGACAGTCAACGACGTGCTGCAATTGGAGCGCACGCTGCGCCGGGCTGGACTGGGCGACGACCGCTTGAAGGTGCTGATTGATGAGGGAGCGACTCATAGTGAAGGGGAATGGGCGAAGCGATTTCCTGAAGCCCTGACCTTTTTGTTTGGGGTTCCTTAATCGAATGGATAGTTGTTTAGGGCCGAGGTTGAGTCCCGGCCCCTGAGCTGAACGAGAATTACCAAACTGGATTGCCGTCCTTGTCGCGGAACACAAAGGTGTCGCCACCACGCTTGACCTCACGGGCAAAGATCGTGTCAACCCCTTCGAACTTTACTTTCGAACCGGTAACCTCAAGCTCGTCTTTTACCTGAAATACGAGCTCATAAGTCTTAATGAATTTCGTGCTAGCCAGGTGCACTTCGATGGATGAGCCGTCGGAGAGCTTCAGCATGATATGAGCACCCATGCCGCCACTGAGGGGGCATTGCCGGTCTCGCACGTCGGTCACCGTCCCCTTGAAGACAGCCTCGGTGGACGGGTCGTACTTGGGCGGTTTCTCCGCGAACGCGGGCGCTACGGCCAACGCCAAACTTAGAATCAGTAATAGTCCCAGCCAGGTTTTCATGGACGCTCCTCCTGTCCCGAAGGTCCGAAACGCCGGGCCCCGGCGTCTGAAGGAAGTATGACTCCCTTTGTCGCAGCAGCCTGTGACCTGCATCACTCGACCTCGTGATGGCTACCGCGAGTTCGATCAGGGCCGGTATGGCTGCAACAAGACGGGAGAAGCATCGGGTTGCACGATCCAGGCCTGTCGGTCGGAAAACCGGGCCAGCAACTCGTTGTTTCCTCTCGTTCCCATGTCGCGCGCCCAGACGATTTTGGCTCCTGGCAAGTCTGCAGAGTTGTAAACCCATTCCTCCACCGGATCGTGGGAATCGCTGTAACGCACAATCACAATCTGCGCACCGGGAAGCCGATTTAGTTCCGAGACCAGATTCGCCCGCTGGAGATTGCCGCGCGGCCATCTGGGTTCCAGTGGGGCGTGTGCCACGACTGCAATGATTCGCAACAGGACCATCGAACAAGCAACTAGAAGCACCCATCGCACTACATTTGATCCGTAGGGCACATGCGAGATGTGACGAAGCCCCTGAACCAGGACGAGGTATAGCAACGCTGTGGCCGGCGCGAAATAATGTGGCAAGAACCAGGTACTCACCGAGAGAGCAACCAACATGCAAGCCAATGTGAGCAACGCGAACCTTACACGACGGTTGCGGACCATCCAAGGCAATGCGAGCAACGGAATGGTCAGCAGTGGGCCAAAATAGAAGTTCCACCAGTTTGCAAAACGCATTGCGGATTGCCGTAGGAAGCCGGTTCCCGTCTGGAGGTCCTCAAAGGATCGGCGGTCATTCTCGTAGAACGTGCGAAGGATTTCGTGACGGTATGCGTGTTCGGGCTGCAATGACTGGAACAGGAAGAAGGGAACGCTGGCGTATTGTTTCTGATCCACTTCGTACGTCATGCGAAAGGCATTTCCGGTCACGCGATGGTAGTAATAGCCCGTTCCTATGGCCCCGGCAGCTAGAGCGATCAGGGCTGGAACGATGAGTCTTCGCATGATCAGGGCGCTGTTCGGCCGCTTCGGGCTTAGAAGCCAGTGCACAAGATATCCCGCCGCTGCAATGGACAGCACCAGCCCTTCGTAGGGACGGCTGTTGGCAAGAATCATGATGCCGGCAGCCATCCACAACGTGTCCGAAACCGTGGGCCGACGCTTCAGACGAGGGAGGGCCCCGACCAGAAGGGCTCCTGCGAACGCTACAACTGAAGCGCTCCAGAAGCCGTTGGTCCAATAGCTCAGGATGCCGAGGCGCAGTACAGCGAGAAACCCTCCCAGCAGAGCCCATGCCGGAGGAAGCCAGCCTTGTAACATCCAGCATATTGCTGAGCACATTGCGGCGGTGATCAGCAACTGACCAATCCAAGGGTGGCCGAGGACTTGCCCTGCCGCAAGTACGAGACCCTGGGCCGGCGGATAGATCGACATATAGGTCGGTTCGAGGATGACGTGAAAGGTTTCGAAATGCTGCCACTCGGGTGGCGTAGGGTTCGTCAGACGTCCATGCGCGAAGGTATCGGCAGCGAGCAGATAACTGAATTCATCGTGCCACTGCGGTCGAGGAACTCCGAGGATTGGGATCAGGACCGATCGCGAACCCAGAACCAACAGACCGGTAAGCAAGACTGCGACCTTCTTTTTGCGGGCGAGATTATAAAACCAGGGCGGAAAAGGGCTCCTGCCCGCTGACTTCCTCGGGAGGAGCACAATGAAGCCGGCCATCATCAGCAGGAACTCGACGATGATGAGCGAGCGCTGCACCTGCAGCGCTGATATGGCTGCCATGTCGATTGTCGAACGGCGCCCGACGGAACGCCAATTCTTTAGGGCTTTTCGGCCGTCAGTTTGTCTAGGATCCCATTGGCGACTTCAATCATTTCCGGATCCACCTTTCGGTTCTTGGCGACCGCTTCCATGAGTGGAACCGAGATGATCTTGTTACCTCTCAGGGCTGCCATCATTCCCCAGCTACCCCGGTGGACCATGTCGATCGCACCGATGCCGTATCGCGTCGCAAGTACGCGGTCGAAGGCGCTGGGAGAGCCGCCACGTTGAATATGCCCCAGCACGACGGCGCGAGTCTCGAACCCGGTCCGCTTCTCGATCTCGGAAGCAAGCATGTTGCCGATGCCGCCGAGCCGAACGTGCCCGAACTCATCTTTACCCAGGTTCTGCAACACGGCATCGCCGCCACTATCGCTGGAGAACTTTGCTCCCTCGGCGGCAACTACGATGCTGAAATAACGGCCGCGAGCATGGCGTAGACGAATGGTCTCGGCGACCTTGTCAATATCGAATGGAGCTTCCGGAATCAGTATGACGTCCGCGCCGCCGGCAATGCCGCTGTACATAGCAATCCAGCCCGCGTCGCGGCCCATGACTTCGACGACCATCACGCGATTGTGGGCCTCGGCGGTCGTGTGCACACGGTCAATGGCGCTGGTCGCGACATTGACAGCGGTGTCGAATCCGAATGTGTAATCTGTGCCGGCCAGATCATTGTCGATGGTTTTTGGGACCCCTACGACCTTCACGTCTTTCTCGTGCAACTTCTGGGCAACCGAGAGAGTGTCGTCTCCTCCGATCGCGATCAGGGCTTCCACATTGTGTTGTTTCAGTGTCGCGATACAGGTGTCCAGCCCATCCGTCCGCTTCGCGGGATTGGTGCGTGAAGTCCGCAGAATGGTGCCGCCGCGCGGCAGGATCCCGCCTACCGTGGACAAATCCAGCGGCATAGTCTTGTTCTCGATCAATCCCCGCCAGCCTTCAAGGAAACCGATGAATTCGTCCTGATAATGAAAATGACCTTTGCGCACCACGGCGCGGATCACGGCGTTTAATCCGGGACAATCACCCCCGCCTGTCAACAGTCCAACCTTCATCGCTTGCTCCTGTCAGGAAGATTGTTCGATACGCATCGGCCGGAATACACTGCGGGCGTCGTCGGCCGAAGGCGGAACAGTAAGATTACCATTAAAAGCATTTCGCAAAACGGGAGACCCATCCTGCAGGGACTCTATTGATGTGATTGCGTAGCGCCAGAATCTTAGCCACAATAGGCTACCTGTCGTGGGACTTGGGGACAGGCCATCGAAATGCCTACCATTCTCAAAACTGCAGTCTGGGTGGCGGTTTGCGCCGCAGGTTTGCTCGCGGTCCTCACCATCGCGCTTCATCGAGGCGAACAGATTAACGCCATGTGGTTGGTCGTGGCGGCCGTATGTGTCTACGCCATCGGATATCGCTTCTACAGTAAATTCATCTCGCTAAGAGTTCTCGGATTGGATGCAAATCGGGCCACGCCAGCCGAGCGCCTCGAAAATGGACGCGACTTCGTCCCTACCAACAAGTGGGTCGTCTTCGGGCATCACTTCGCTGCGATTGCCGGTCCGGGACCGCTGGTAGGGCCGGTCCTGGCCGCGCAGTTTGGTTATCTTCCTGGAACTCTGTGGATTCTTGCCGGCGCCGTCCTGGGCGGCTGTGTCCAGGATTTTGTGATTTTGTTGTTCTCCGTACGGCGTGACGGCAAATCGCTCACTGAAATGGCAAGGGCGGAGATTGGCAAGCTGGGTGGCTTTGTCTCTTACGTCGCCGTAATCAGCATCATCGTCATCTTGCTCGGAGTTGCGGCCCTGATCGTGGTGAACGCGTTAAAGGCCAGCCCTTGGGGAACATTCACCATTGCCATGACTATTCCGATTGCCTTCGTGATGGGCTTGTACCTGAGACGCCTGCGGCCCGGCAAGGTCCTTGAAACTTCCGTGCTTGGTTTTGTCCTGGTACTACTGGCCATCTGGGGAGGGCAGTGGGTCTCGCAATCGCCACAGATGGCGAGCTATTTCACGCTAACGGCGCCGGTGCTGGCAGTTCTGATCATCATCTATGGATTCGCCGCCTCTGCCCTCCCGGTCTGGTTGTTGCTGGCCCCTCGCGACTATCTCAGCACCTTTGTGAAACTGGGAACGATTGCGCTTCTCGCACTCGGCATCGTGGCCCTGCGTCCCACCCTGCACATGCCGGCCCTCACCCGGTTTGTCGACGGGACCGGGCCAGTGTTTGCGGGAAGTATTTTCCCATTTGCCTTCATCACCATTGCCTGCGGCGCGATCAGCGGATTCCATTCCCTGATTTCGAGCGGCACCACGCCGAAACTGATCCGGCGCGAACCTGAGACGCGAATGGTGGGATATGGCGCCATGCTCTGCGAATCCATGGTCGCGATCATGGCCACTATCGCCTGCTGTGTGCTCCAGCCCGGGACCTACTTTGCAATCAACAGTCCGGCAGGAGTCGTCGGCGCGGCCCCGCAAGCTGCCGCCCAGACCATCAGCGGATGGGGTTTCCCAGTCACTGCTGCTGAGATGAACTCACTGGCGCAGGCGGTGGGTGAGCAGACTTTGCTGAATCGCACCGGCGGCGCTCCCGCATTCGCGGTTGGAATGGCACACATCTTCGCCAACAGTCTCGGAGGTCAGGCCCTGATGGCAATCTGGTATCACTTTGCCATTATGTTTGAAGCGCTTTTCATTCTCACCGTGCTGGATGCTGGCACCAGGGTCGGGCGCTTCATGCTGCAGGACGCTCTAGGTCATGTCTGGGAGCCCTTGGGCCGGACCAGTTGGTATCCGTCGATTCTTGCCACAAGTTCATTGATTGTAGGCGCCTGGGGCTATTTCTTGTGGCAAGGGGTGAAGGATCCGCTGGGCGGGATCAACTCGCTCTGGCCGCTGTTCGGAATCGCGAACCAGTTGCTCGCGATCGTGGCCCTGTGCACTGCCACCACAATTATCGTCAAGATGAGAAAAGCGCGGTTCGCCCTGGTCACACTTTTGCCGCTGGTCTGGCTCGTAGCCGTCACCTTTACCGCCTCGTGGCACAAGATTTTCAATCCTAATCCGCGAATCGGTTTCCTGGCACATGCCCAGCAATTGGCGACCGCCGCAGTGCAGGCTCCCGGAACGTCCAGGCTGATCTTTAATGACCGCCTGGATGCCCTGGTCACTGGTGTGCTGATCGTGATGGTTGCGATGGTGCTGATGGAATCCATTCTCGAGTGGGGCAGGGTCTTGTCCGGCCGAAAGATGCCAGTGGTCAAGGAAGCTTCCTTCGTGGCCACTCGATTTGCGACGGAGGAGCGATGAGATCCCGAGGAGGCGCCTTCGCGAAAGCTGTCAAGGAAGTTGGGCGAACCTTGCTGGCCACGCTGCGTGAGGTCTTCGACGAATCCGCATACGTACGTTTTCTGGAACGGCACGGGATCACTGCTTCGAGCGCTTCCTACGCGAGATTTGTCCGCGAACAGAGTGAGATTAAGGCGCGCCGGCCTCGCTGTTGTTGAGCAGTGTCCAGCAAAAGGCAAGCCGCTGATTCGCCTTTGCGTTGTAAACTTCTGGCATGCGAGTCCTGGGAATCGACTGCGGAACCGAGTACACGGGCTACGGAGTCGTCGAACTTGCCTCCGACGGGAAGCTGTCCTGTCTGGGTTGCGGCGCCATCAAACTCTCTCCCCGGGAGGCGATGGCGAAGCGCCTGTCGAAAATCTTTGATGACCTGTCCGCGATCATCCAGGAACTGCAACCGGACAACGTAGCAATTGAAGACGTTTTCTACGCTGTCAACGTGAAGTCGGCGCTCAAACTGGGACAAGTTCGCGGAGTCGCCATGCTGGCCGCTTCTTCTGCCGGCCTCGAAGTCGCGGAGTATGCGCCACTGTCCATCAAGTCCGCCGTAGTTGGTTACGGCAGAGCGGACAAGCAACAAGTGCAGCACATGGTAGTTCGCCTACTGAACTTGTCCGAGCCGCCGCAGCCTTCCGATGCTTCCGATGCTCTAGCTATCGCGATTTGTCACCTGCACACCTCGGCCACTTTGCGGCTTCAGAACGCGGCCGGGAAATAAGTCTGCGAGCGCGCCCCGAAAGCACATTTTTTTGGCATAATTTCCTTTACATGTCAGCTCTTCGCCTCCGTTCGGCTGGACGGTTTTTTCTGGCGCCGCTTGGATTGCTTTGCTCGTTCGCTGTCTTAGCACAGAACGTTCCCACGGTGAGCTTCAGGTTTTCCTTTCCGGGTTCCGAGCCCGAGAAGTACGAGATCGTGGTGCCGCTCGCGGGAGATGCGAGCTACTCCTCAAATGGCAAACTTAACGCGAGTGCGGACGATAACGACTTCAAACTGCCAATTAAACTGACCGATGCGACTCGCACCAGGATCTTCGATCTCGCCAGAAAAGCTGGCTATTTCGAGCGGGAGCTGGATTCGAAGAAAAACGTTGCCTCCACCGGGCAGAAGACGCTGATATACAACGACGGGCACAAAACTGCTTCTCAGAATTACAACTACTCGACCAATCCGACTGTTCAGCAGCTCACAGAGCTGTTTCAGGACCTTTCCGCCACCATGGAGTTCGGGCGACGTCTCGATTACTACCACCGTTACCAAAAGCTAGCCCTGGATCAGGAATTGAAGCGAATGGAAGAAATGCAGAAAAACAACGGTCTGGCGGAGGTTTTTGCCATTGCGCCCATCCTGAACCAGATTCTGACCGACTCGACGCTGATCAATCCCGTCCGCGCTCGGGCTCAGCGGATTCTGGCGAGAGCGGGAATTGCGCCTTCTCCATGAGACGGTTCTGTACGTCTCTTCTAAACCCTAGAACCGGCTCGCCTTAACACCCCTGAAGAAAAGGTCGGCAGGGTTTCTGTACTGCCAAGACATAACCATGCACCAGGGTTCAGGAAGCGAGTAGATAGAAGATGCAACTATGCCTTCAATTTAGTGTTCTAATGAGCATAGAGGCTCGTCTTTCGGGGAGAGAGTTATGTCCATGCGTTGGTTCTTCCTTCTAGTGCTTTCGACAGCATGCTTGTTTGCAATTCCTGTTCTGGCCGATTCGCAGGCTCGCGTGGTGCGTCTGAGCGATGTGCAAGGCGATGTCCAGATCAGCCGAGCTACGGCGAAGGGATATGAAAAGGGTTTCCTGAACCTTCCCATCACCCAGGGAGACAAGGTGCGTACCGGAGAGGATGGACGTGCGCAAGTTGAGTTCGAAGACGGGAGTTCTGTCCGTATCACGCCCAATACTGCAATCGAATTCCCGGCGCTTTCGCTGCGCGATTCTGGTGCAAAGGTCTCGACCGTCACCTTGCGCCATGGAACTGCATATGTCGGTTTCACCGGACAAAAAGACGACCAGTTCACGGTCAACTTCAGTCACCAGAGCGTGGCGCTGACGCGTCCCGCCCACCTGCGCATTGAGATGGGAGACTCGGACGCGAGCCTGGCCGTCTTCAAAGGAGATGTTCGCATCCAGGGGCCTTCCGGTACGGAGGAAGTCGGCAAGAACCGCACTGCTACGTTCGACCTTCTGAACGGCGACAAGTATGCACTGGTGAAGGACCTCGAAGAGGACCCATTTGACGCGTGGGACAAGCAACAGCAGCAGTATCAGGATCGTTATGCGAGCAATAATCCCGGTTCTTACAGTTCGTATTCACCCTATGCGTATGGTGTAAGCGACCTGAATTACTACGGGAATTTCATTTCCGCGCCAGGCTACGGCACTTTTTGGCAGCCATATTTTGCCGGGGCGGGTTGGGACCCGTTCATGAGCGGCGCCTGGTATTACAACCCGGGATTCGGCTACAGCTGGGTGTCTGCCTATCCGTGGGGGTGGGTTCCTTACCACTACGGAACATGGGTGTATGTGCCCTCGTATGGTTGGGGGTGGCAGCCGGGCGGTTCCTGGGCTGGCCTGAATACGGTCCCACGAATTTCGAATCCTCCTACGACATTTAGCGCGCCCAAGCCTCCCGTGGGCACCTCAACGGCTCCAGTCATTGTGAGCCGTGGGCCTTCTTTCTCCGGAACCCCCGGAAAGAAAGTGGTTGTAAATTCAACTTCGGCAGGTCTTGGGATCCCGCGCGGAACCGTCAACAATCTGGCGAAACTCCAACAAAGGGTGCAGCAGGATGGATCGGCCACGGCCAAAATTCATACCGCGCCTGTGCTCTTGACGCCTACATACGGAGGTGTGTACCGCTCGTCCACGCCGACTGGAGTGCCAACTTCTCCTTCGGTACGCACGGCGCCAAGTAATAGACCGAGCGCTCCAGCACCGCGTCCTGCGCCGGCCCCTCGTGGAGGCTCGGTCCCACACCGCTAATGCGCCCGGAAATTACAAAGGGCGGCCCTGAACCGGGCCGCCTTTTGTTCAGCGAACGATAATCCCTGCGTAGCCAACGACCGTTGCCCGGTCACCTGAGACATCGCCCGAGGTCGCATACCTGACCAGTTCGGCCTTGCTTGCACCCATTTTCTTGACTGCTGTCAACATGGAGATCGCCGGGCCGAAGCCGCACATGCTAATGTCTTCCCTCATTACAGCTTCGTACAACCCCAGGGGATCAAGGGCAAGTATTTTCGCGATGGCTTTGTGGTCCTTGACTCGGGTGATCACGTCACTCTCGTAATGATTCATATCGCTCGACGCGATCACGAGAATGGGATCAGCGAACGAACTCACAACCCCAGCAATTGCGTTTCCCAGCTGCGCAAGAGTTTCAAATTGTGCAGTTCCCAGGGCGATTGGGACAAAAGAGATTCGTGGGTTACGCATCAGGAGGAACGGCAATTCCACCTCCACTGCGTGCTCGCCGCCATGGGCCACGGCGTCTTCGCTGAGCGGAGGCATGCGCTCCATTAATGATTTTGCCAACTCGGAATCAATTTCCACGCAGCCGATTGGAGTCTCCCATTGTCCGCTGCTCATAATGGCAAGGGGCTGACCGTAGCCGGTATGGTTGGGACACATCACGATGACCCGCTGCGGAATCTGCAGTTCGCCAAAGACAGAGCCGGCGACGTGGCCGGAGTACATGATTCCTGCGTGCGGCACCATGCAGCCAAGCGCCGGGATTCCTGGTCTGCTGTTCCCCAGGTAGGCCTGCACCTCTGCTCGTAGGGCTGTTGAATCGAGGGGATAAAATCGCCCCGCGACTGCGGGATGCCGAATGAGGTTGGCCATGATTCACCTCATCACGAAAGCTTGCCGTTCTGCAAAGCACGAAACAACCCGGCCGTACGCTCGAGAGACAGGGCCTCGGCGCGAACATTCGAATCAATACCGGTATCACTCAGAGCTCGGCGAAGCTCAGCCGGGTCATACTCCGACTTCAGGTTATTCCATAAGGTTTTGCGCTTTTGTCCGAATGCGAGTTTCAGAAAATTAATAAAGGGTTCTTCGGGGACTTTCAGGCTTGCAAGCTTGAGAGTGGGCACCATTCGAACCACGCTGGATTCCACCTTCGGTGGAGGCGAGAATGCCCCTGCCGGGAGCGTAAACAGAGTTTCGATTTTGGTATAGAGCTGCGCGGTCGCGGAAAGCAGTCCGTACTCACTGCCACCGGGCTTGGCGGAAAGCCTCTCGGCAACCTCCCGTTGCACCATCAGGATGAAGGCCTCAAAGTATTGCCGGAAAGCAAACAAGCGCAGCAGGATGTCGGAGGTCAGAAAATATGGAAGATTGCCCACCACTTTGACGGGTTCGGGCTTGTGCTCCATGCCGGGGCGGGAGCTCCCCGGCTTAGGGCCGAATACGCTATCGAAATCCATTGCCAGGACATCCCCTTCGATGATCTCAACATTGGGGGTGAGTGCGAACTTCATCCGCAATTGTGCGGCGAGAACCCGGTCCAACTCGATGGCAATCAGGCGGCGCGCGCTTTTTGCCAGCAAATTCGTGATGGCCCCGCGGCCCGGTCCAATCTCCAGCACAGTGATAGCGGAAAGATCACCCAGTGCGTCCACAATACGGCGGGAGGCCGAGCCATCATTCAGGAAGTGCTGTCCGAGCTTGGGCTTTCTTGCGCGCGTGGGGCGCACGGCAGATACCTTTGGCACGTTGACCCTCTTTCTCAGCCGCAATTAGACTGAAACGTCGCTGCCCTTTATTGCAGCAGTGCAGGCCGCGGTTTCCGAAGTGCTGGTCGGCGACACGTCATATGATAGCGTGTGCCGCGAATCAACGCTCGCGGACATAAGGAGTCTGGCTTCATGCACATTGCTTTTGCTGCATCCGAATGCGTCCCATTTTCAAAAACGGGCGGGTTGGCCGATGTTGTGGGCGCTTTGCCGCGCGCCCTCGCCAGCCTCGGTCATGAGGTGACGGTTTACCTTCCCAAATATCGGCAAACCAAGTTGACCGACGCCAAAACCGCGCTGCGCAGCGTCACGATCCCATTTGACGATCAATACCGTTTTTGCTCGGTCGTGAGCGGCGGAAGCCATTCCGGAATCCATTTTTACTTCGTCGAATACCCGCCTTTTTTCGACCGCGAAGCGTTGTATGGGACTTCGGCGGGCGATTATCCCGACAATGCCGAGCGTTTTGCGCTGTATTCGCGAGCGGTGCTCGAGGCATCGAAGATCCTGGGCGTGCCTCAAATTTTCCATTGCCACGATTGGCAATCGGCGCTGGTGCCTGTGCTGCTACGGACGCAGTACGCCGAAGACCCAGCCTTCCGCGATGTGGGTACGGTTTTTACCATTCACAATATGGGCTACCAGGGACTGTTCTCGCCGGATACTCTGCCACTGCTTACCTTACCCTGGGACCTGCTGACCATTTCGAAAATGGAGTTCTTTGGAAACGTCAACTTCCTAAAAGGCGGACTGGTGTTTTCGGATTTCATCACCACGGTGAGCCGGAAGTACAGCCAGGAAATCCAGACCACCGAATTTGGTTTTGGGTTGGAAGGCGTGCTCAGAGACCGCGCCGCCACCGTGACGGGCATTCTCAATGGTGTGGATTATGACGAATGGAGTCCCGAGAAAGACAAGTTCATCGCAGCCCGGTATTCCGCCAACAATCTCTCGGGAAAGGCGCAGTGCAAAAAGGACTTGTTATCCGCCTTTGGTGTTCAAAACGCGGACCTCAATCTTCCGGTCATCGGAATCGTCTCCCGGTTTGCCGCCCAGAAGGGTTTCGATCTGATCGCCCAGGTCATGGACCGGTTGGCGCGTGAGGAAATGATCGTGGTTGCACTGGGAAGCGGCGACAAGCAGTACGAAGAGATGTTTCTGCGGCTGAACAAACAGTTCCCGCAAAGGATCGCGGTAAAGATCGCCTACGACAATGCGCTCGCCCACAAGATCGAGGCGGGCAGCGACATGTTCCTCATGCCGTCGCGTTACGAGCCTTGCGGCCTGAACCAGATCTATAGCCTGAAATATGGAACGGTGCCGGTCGTGCGCGCAACCGGAGGACTTGACGACACGATCGAACCCTGGGATGCGCGCAGCGGCAAGGGCACCGGCTTTAAGTTTACCGAGTACAACGGTGAATCACTTCTCCTGACCACCAAGCAGGCGTTGCAGGCATTCCGCGATCAGCACTCCTGGCAGCAGTTGATGCGGAACGGCATGAACAAGGACTTTTCCTGGAATGCCTCAGCCAAGGAGTACGTGCGCGTTTATGAAAAAGTGAGGCAGGCGCGGACCGTCGCAGCATAGGCAATCTGGTGCGATCTGGTTCGAAGATTGGTAGGTGTGCTGGCAGCACACCTACCTTTGTTCCATCCGCGACTCTAATCCCATTCCATGAACCATTCATAGCTGCTGTTGTTCGTTAGCCTTGTTGGGCTGCTTCCGTCATAGTTCATGCTGTAAATCTCGCCCATGGGATTGTCTTTCCATGACAGAAATACAATTTTATCTTTTACGAACATCGGGTCCCAGGCGGTTCCGTCGACCGTGAGTTGTTTCAAGTTCTGCCCGGTGATGTCCATGATGTACACATTGTCGCCTTGTTCGTTGCTTTGGATGAAAACAATCTTGCTGCCGTCGGGAGACACCGAGGGCAGATCATCAAGGTACAGCCCGTCAGCATTGTTGAGCACGACCATGCCGGTACCGTCGAGATTGATCTTGTTGATGCTGTCAATATTGCAATCCTCAAAAACGATCGCTTTGCCGTCTGCAGTGAAGGTAGGCGCAACGACGTCCACTGTGTCGGGGGTGGGTATCGCCGTTTCCTGCCCCCCGGTAACATTGATCAGGTACGCCTGCTCTTCCTGGATCAGGGGACTGTATTTGGTAAAAACGATCTGCTTATTGTCCGGCGACACTTGCGCCATGTAATGGTATTCGGCATCGCTGGTGAGTTGGACAATCGTGTAGTTTGGCGCCTGCGTCATGTCCGCGACATAGGCCTGCAGGTAGGTTCCGGATGTAGACGTCGATTCCGCAGTAAAAGAACCCTTTTTGCCGTTCAAAGAGAGTTGAACGCTTTCGAACCAACCTGCCTGATCGGCCACCATGGTGGTTCCGCTTCCGTCGTTCTTCATCAACATCACTGAGGTGGGTCCTGGATCGATGTCCGCATCCCAGGGCTTGAGTCCGCCCTTGGCGCGGAAGTGGCTGTGCTGCTGATTGCGATGCTCTCCTTTCACCTCGCTATGCCGGGCAAGGGCAACCGTTCCCGGAGTCGGAGTGTAGGTTACAAAGGCAAATGCGTCGGTCACCGTGTTCGCCGGAGGAGGCGTCACCTTGGACGTTCCGCTGTCCCCGCCACATGCAATGAGAAACGCCAGGAGCAGTAATATTGAAAAAGCACCCAAAAGTTTCTTCATGGAGATCTCCCGAGAGGTGATGGGAGACTTGCTGCGAGCCGAAGAGGGGGAATAGTCCGACGGGACGAGAGACTCCGCCGGTGTCCTTCGTGCAGGCAAGTGCCGTCCAGAGGCAATTCACCTCCACGTGTACGTACACTCAATACACCTTGCTTGGCGAATGACCCAGCGCAAACGCCCTGTGCGGGTTGGGTCCCCTGAAATTGAATTCCCGGAATGTCGTTCATCCGTTCTGGAACACAGGAGTTGCAGCGTAATGCAACTGTTACAATCTCTTGCATAGCGGTAAGACTGCATGGGCACGTTTCCCAGGACAATTTTCCACGTCGACATGGACGCGTTTTTTGTGTCCGTTGAGGAATTGTTCGATCCTTCCCTGAAAGGGAAGGCCGTCGTGGTGGGCGGGCAGCGCCATGAGCGGGGCGTAGTTTCCGCCGCATCCTATGAGGCGCGGAAGTTCGGTGTGCATTCCGCGATGCCACTGCGTACTGCCGCCAAGATGTGCCCTCACGCTATCTTTGTGGAAGGGCATCCTGACCGGTACCGCGAGTGCTCCGAAAAGGTCCACAAGGTTCTGACCTCCTTTTCACCGATGGTCGAAATGGCATCCATCGACGAGGCCTACCTGGACATGACCGGAACCGAGCGCTTGCATGGGCCGGCGCTTCGGGCCGCGCATTCCTTGCATGACAAGATGAAATCCGAGACCCGGTTGAATTGCTCGATCGGGATAGGCTCGTCGCGTTTGATTGCCAAAGTATCGTCTGCCAAAGCCAAGCCCAACGGGGTTCTGCTGGTGATCACGGGCCAGGAAGCGACATTCTTGGCGCCACTCGACGTGCGTGATATTCCCGGCGTTGGCAAGGTTACGGAGAAAAACCTGAATGCGCTGGGGATTCTGAAAGTCGGGGACCTGCGCAAATTTGACGACATGTTCTTGCAGGAAAAGTTCGGAAAATGGGGACTCGCGCTGGCCGGTAAGTCTCGCGGGGAAGACGCTGGGGGATGGTTCGATAGCGAGGTCGGCGAAGATACAGACGCAAAATCGATCAGTCACGAGCATACCTACAACGACGACACGGCGGATCCGGAGCGGATTGAGTCGACCCTGATGCGCCTGGCGGAAATGGTTGGCCGGCGCCTACGGGAGGCAAACCTTTATGCCCGAACCATTCAACTCAAACTGCGTTATAAGGATTTCTCCACCATCACGCGAGCGCACAGCTTGCCGGCCGCTACGCAGATCGATACCGAGATCTTTGAGCAGGCAAGAGCGCTCTTCCGAAAGAACTGGAAAAAAGGCTGCGAAGTGCGTTTGCTTGGCGTGCATGCCTCTGGATTTGAGGATAGCTCCGCGCAAGGCGATCTTCTCGAGGGAGAGCGCCGGGAGAAGTGGAAGCATGCCCTATCCGCGGCTGACCGGTTGCGGGACAAGTTCGGAGAGTCGAGTGTCTCACTAGCCTCGGGAATGAAGGGGCAATTCAGGGAGCGCGCTCACGAGAATCCGGCAGGTTTGCCGGGAAAAGGTCTGCCGGGAAAAGGGAAGAAAAGTAGCTAAAAGAAGTTTTTCTTGAATGCTTCGTGGCGATCCTGAGCCAATTTCATGATCTCAGCAAAGTCGTTTTCATTCCGGAGGTTGTCCAGCAGCGGGTCCACCGAAAAGTACGGGTATGAGAAAAATCCGACTTCTACAGTGTGCCGCAGCACCCGGAGGGCCGAGGCCTTATCTCCCAGAACGCTGTAGGCTTGGGCAAGTTTGTAAATAGCCTCGGGATCTCCCACTCCGCGTTCTTCGATTTTACGTTGCGCATCTCGCAGCAAGGTCAATCCTTCCTGTTCTCGATGAGAGATTCCATAGCTTAAGGCCTTTCCGATTTCAGCCTGGAATAGGGAGCGGTCTAATTCAAAGGCATGATCGAAATTGGAGGTCGCTTCCGAAAACTTCCCCTCGTAGAAATATGCAAATCCGCGGTAGAACGAGATCAACGGTGACTCTTCATTCTGCGGAAGGCTGCGCAGAAACTTGTCGTATTCGCCAAGATAGAGGTAAGCATTCAGGGCCGAGCTGGTCAGCTTCACGCCCGGGTCGATCTGCCGAGCTCGCTCGCACTCGGCAACCGATTCCTTCAACATGCCCGCGTAGCGATAGGCATAGCCCAATTCCCAGTGGATTTCAGCGTGGTTCGGATTTGTTCGTAACGCCTCCCGCAAAAGCGGGACCGCCTGCTCCACCCGGCCAGTGTCGGTGAGCAGGTTGGCCATGAAGATCCGAGACTCGATCTGCGCCGGCTGCAGTGAAAGTGCGCGCTCAAAGGCGTCCTGTGCCTTCCTGTACTGCTCCTTGCCTCCGAACTGAAACGAGGCATTCGCCGTGTACGTGCGACCGAGGTATGCCCAGGTCGGAGCATAGTTCGGGGCGATCTCGACCGACTTCTCGAGCATTTTCAAGGCGATGGGAAATTCACCTCGGGCGTACAGGTCTACGCCGCGCAAGTAGTATTCATATCCGAGAGGGTCCACCGATTCCTGGGGCTTCAATCGCTCAGCCTCCGAGGGAGACAGCGTCAGCGATAGCCCTTTGATGATTTCTTGCGCCACGTTGTCCTGTACCGACAGCAACCGCTCGTACTTCAGATCGAAGGCGCCTTTCCAAAGCAAGTTCTCGTTTTTCAGGTCGATCAACTGGCAAGTAATGCGGAGATCATCATGGTCGCGAATGTAGCTGCCCATCAGCAGCGTGTCTACGTTCAGTTCGCGCCCGATCCGCTGCATGTCCACCGGTTGGTTCCGGTACCGCTCAACGGCGTAGGACGGCTTCACTGCCAGCGCGCTGACGTAACCGAGTTTCGTAATCACGGCATCGGCCAGAGAAAGCCCCAGGAAATCTGTGTCCGACTGCTGGCCCAGGTTCCTGAAGGGAAGGATGGCAAGCCGGCGAGGGACCTGAGGGGCGCGGGTCGCAGCGGAACGGTTCCGAGATGCGATGAATTGTGAGACAAGGATCGCCACCATGAGGCCGACTGCCAGCGCCAGCACAATCCGGGTCGCGATTGATTTTTTCGGCCCTCCAACTGTGGGGCCACGTTCGGACATCGGGGCATGGCGAACCGGACCAGATGTCGCGGGACTCTCAGCGCGGCTTTCGGTCACTGGCGCTACGAAGCGATAACCTTTCTTGGGAACGGTTTCAATAAATTGCCCAGCCTGGGCAGTTTCTCCCAGCGCCTTGCGCAATGCCGATATGTTCACCGTGAGGTTCGCTTCCTCCACGAAGCTGTCCGGCCAGGCCGCTCTCATCAAATCTTCCTTCGTCACCAACCTTCCCTTGCTTTGAATAAGCACCGAGAGAATCTCAAACGCTTTCGGGGTCAGTGAAACGGATTTTCCGTCCGCCAGCAGAAGGTGTTCGGCGGGATCGTAACGGAACTTCCCGAACTCGTATAAGACTTTGCTTTCCAGCGACATGGGTGATTTGGAAAGAATTTGGAAATTTCTTCTAATTTCCTAATGGAGTTCTAAGGACTGAAAAGGTGGTCCGACGTATGGTGAGTTCGCTGCCGAGCCAGCGGAATCACCTAAGAGTGCAAATTCTAGTGCAACGGTCGGAGTGCGGCAAGCTCGTTTGCTTCTTTTGGGGCTACACCGGCAGGCGGCAGCATGCACACAAAATCAAACCCAGGAGAGTTTAAGACAATGAAATTCAATGCAACCCTTCAACTTCCATTTCGCAAGATGATCCTAGCTGTGGCCGCTGCTGTCATGTGTCTGCCGGCGGTTGTTCCCACGGCGGCGGCCCAGCTCAGCGTCGCTCGCTTCGATCTCTTTCCGAACCCAAAATTCGTCAGCTGCCTGGGGTGATCGGCTCCCCATTTTCTGAGACACATTGAAGGTTAGTTTCCGGCAAAATCAACCAACGAAGGAAGGGGGATTTGCCGTGAAGAGGAAGCGCTTTTCTGTGGAGCAGATCGTAGG